>Ga0308163_10001051_pt1 | contig 34588 bp, 38 predicted proteins | sample PhyTR1_FD_201037 | JGI IMG/M metagenome (GOLD analysis project Ga0308163, IMG submission 201037) | Phyllosphere microbial communities from UC Gill Tract Community Farm, Albany, California, United States - DLSLT.R1 | ecosystem: Host-associated > Plants > Phyllosphere > Unclassified | place: USA... | reverse complement strand
GTTAAGATCTTTCGTCTCAACCGAGGCGCGCATTATACAGCAGCCTCATTTGCTGTCAAGTGATTATTTTCAGAAGTTTTCGAAGATTTCTTCAATAACTTCAACCACTTACGCTTCAGATCTCTCGTCAGCGGGAGGCGAATAATACAGGACTGAATTTACTGGTCAACCCCCTTCGAGAAATTCTTTTCAAAACAAGGGACTAAACCCGCCACGACAACTGATGCCGCCGTCAGCATCAGATCGAAGACAGACCTCAAGCCCCCTGTTTCAGGTTATTTCGCTGCGACAACGCCCATTGTGCCCTGGTCAGCCCGTAACACTTGCACAGGGCGGGCGTTGCCGACAGTCTCAGCTCGGCGTCATATAAATGCACCGCGCCGATCTTCAGGGCGGCTTTCTGCGAGCGGATGTTCGAAGGTGCTATGTGCAAGTAGACAGTGTCGTACGCCTCGAAGGCATGCCCCACCATCAGACGCTTCAGTTCGCGATTGGCCTCCCCTCCCCATTTCGCCCGGATTAAAAAGGTGTAGCCGATGGCGATGCTCTCCGGTAAGTCAGGCGGTATATAGAAGCTGGACGTCCCGACGATCTGCCCCGACTCGATGTCGATGACTGCAAGCGCTTGGCCGGTGGCCAGGCGAGCGGCGAAGTAAGCTGCAAACACCTGCCGCTCATGACGATCGCTGGCGGGATGGTCGACCCAGATGAAAGGATCGCTGGCTGCCAGATACAGCCCTTCAAAATCACTGTCGGCCAGTGGCCTGAGCCTCAGCGTGCTCCCGCACAAAACAGGTTGCCTATCGAAGTGGCTCACAAGATCAGGCTCCTTTCCAGATGAGTCATGGGAATGAAGCCAGTCTAGGGCGACAGCCCAGCAAGGAAAGATCCAATGTGACTGCTATTAATGGAGCCATCACCGACGACCATCGTCTGCAGCAGACTTCATCGATGATGCACAGGGTATGATCAGCCCCAACCAACACCTCGGACCTACCTTATGCCCGACTCCCGGATTCGCCCAACCCCCGCGCCCTTGCTCAATCCGGGCGAGACCGTGGTTCTGTTCGACGGAGTCTGCAAGCTGTGTAACGGCTGGGCAAGGTTCCTGATTCGCCATGACCACCAGCACCGGGTGCGCCTGGCCGCAGTGCAATCGCCCGAAGGCCAGGCATTGCTGGCATGGGCCGGTCTGCCGGTGGACCAGTTTGACACCATGGCGGTGATTCGCGACCGGCATTACTGGGTGCGCTCGGATGCGTTCTTCGAAATCGTCGCGCAACTGCCTGCCCGTTGGTGGCCGGCCCGACTGCTGCGCATTGTCCCACGGGCACTTCGGGACTGGGCCTACGACCGTGTGGCGCTGAATCGCTACCGGATCTTCGGCAAGTACGACACCTGCCTGTTGCCCGATCCCGATCACGAACGACGCTTCTTAAAGGCGCCGGTGTGAATCCCCTGCTACATCAGCAGTCCGAGCCACTGTGCCGGCGTCATCTTCGTCACCATCATCAAGACAATCACGAACATCCCCAGAAAGCCGAAAACGCCCATCCAGAACCACTGGCGGTAAACAGCCTGGTAATCGGCATCAAGCCCCGCCCCACGTTCGACCGCGCCCACCGCCATCCCCTGCAAGCGCTTCTGCAACACCAGCACCGGTAACCAGAGCGAGCCCACTATAAAGAAGAGGATCAGCGAGACCAGTACCCACTCTGTAGTCAGCGGCAGTCCACTGAGTCTCGTCAACATATAGCCCGTCAGGATCTGAATGAAGCCCGACGGTGTGGTGATCCAGGCGTCATAACGCACGACCATTCTCGCCACATGCGCAATCACCTGCGGGTTGGCCGTGCGGCTGGCAGCGATCAGGTAGAGATAAGAGCCCATGCCGAAACCGAACAGGAAAATCGCGGCAATGACATGCACGTACTTCAGGCCGAGAAACAGCATGCTCAGCGCTGCCCGTCAGAGAAATGCACGGACAGGCTCAGGTTCTGCGGATCGTTGATCGCGGTCATGTACTCGTCGACGCTGATTTCGCCCACGCAAGGACGGGCGCCGGGTTCGGGCAAATAACCTCGGGCGATCTTCGCGGCCAGTGCGACGGCAGCACAACTCGGGATCTCCGGCCCCTTGTCATTCAATGCAGTGAGTTGCGCCGTCATCGACAACGTCTGGTCATCCAGACCGACACCCCGCACATCTATATACATCGCACTTTTGCCATCGCCGAAACGTTCGAACCACGTCCCCCAGCGATGCAATCTCGCGGCCCAGGGTGCATGGTCACGTACCAGGCCCTTCCTCATCGCCAGAGCAAACAGATAATTCGCCACACCGCCGAGTTTGAGGCCGGCACCCGCCTTGAAGCTCAGAGTGTGCGCACCATAGCGGCTGGCAAAAATATCCATGTCCGGCACATCGACATTAGCCAATGCGCGAGTGCCCAGCCCCTGCAGCTTGCGCAGGGTCAGGTCCTCCCACCCCATCACCTCATGCACCTGACCATTCCTTAACTGACGGATCGGCTTGCCGGCGTATGCGAGCACGCCTTCAACCGTCGACAACCCCGGCATCTTGGCCGACGAGGAAATACCGTGTTCGATCGAGTCGATACGTTTGAAGCGATAGCGCTGTTCATCGATGATCGCTGACGAAAGCGTCGGCACCGAGCTGCAACCACTGAGGATCGCGACACCCGCCTGCCGGGCTCGGGCATCGAGGACGCCGATGCCATTGACGAACGTCCGGCAGTCCGACAGATCGCAATAGTTGACGCGCGCTTCGATGCAGCTCTCGGCCACCGCATAGGATTGCCCCTGAAACGGGCCACCGGTGTGAACCACCAGTTGAATGTTCATCGCGCGCAAGGCGGAGGCGAAACCGGCGCCCATGGCATCACCGCACCAGCTCTCGCAGGCCGGGCCCAGTTCAGCGACCTTGCGCGCCAGCTTCTGAGGATCGCGCCCCGAGATCGCGAGTTCGACGTCCGGCATGTCGATCAAATGCCGACAAACGATACTGCCAAAGTTTCCATACCCGCCAACCACCAACACCCTGAGTGCCATCAACGCTTCCCTGAACGATTGAAAAACCGGCCCACCATCGGGCTCGGCGCAGCTTCCCCGATATCACCGGGCCAGGCAAGTCTGCCGCCATGGGCGAGAATGGAGTAACGTCTGGGCATCGACAACGGAGGTTGATGTGAGTGAACGAATCATCGTGATCGGGGCTGGAATCGTCGGCGCGTCACTGGCGTACCACCTCACCATGAAAGGTGCGCAGGTCATAGTGATCGAGGCGAATGAGGTTGCGTCCGGCGTGACGGGACGTTCCTTCGCCTGGATCAACACGTCACACGGCGGGCCAGATCCTGTTGCCCCATTGCGCGCGGCGGCCATCGCAGAATATCGCCGACTTCAATCCGAGTTGCCAGAGTTGAACGTTCGATGGACTGGTGCGCTGTCTTACGGTGAGGGCGTGTTTCATGCGCCCTCTATATATAGCGCGCAGATTCTCGACCTTGAGCCGAACCTCAAACACCCTCCAGAACGTGCATTCTTTGCCGCCGATGAAGGCGCGCTGGATGCCGTGCAGGCAACACACATCTTGATCGCGGGCGCTCAAGCCCATGGCGCGACGCTGTTAACGCAGACCCCGGTACTCGGCTTTCAGACATTGAACGGCTCGGTCACCGGTGTCATCACTGCGACGGGTAACGTCGATGCCGATATTGTCGTGCTGGCGGCAGGCACCGCGATCCCGCAACTGGCAGATCAGTTGAACGTCACCCTGCCCATCGACGCTTCACCCGCCCTGTTCATCCGCTACAAAACCCAGCCTCATCGGGTAAACACGATCATCTCCAGCCCCGAGATGGAAATCCGGCAGGACGCCGACGGCACGTTGCTGGCGGCGGAGGACTACATAGATGACGCGCCGCACAACAGCGCGCACGCCATCGCGCTGAAAACAGCCAAAGCCATCCAAAACGAACTTCACGGGGTGATTTCCATCGCGCCCGAAGTGGCGTGCGTGGGTCTGCGCCCAATACCGGCCGATGGCATTCCGATCATTGGCTATCTGCCGAACATCGGCGGCGCATACGTGTGCGCGATGCACCCGGGTGTAACGCTGGCGGCGGTCGTGGGGCGACTGGTTGCCGAGGAAATCGTCGATGCCGCGCCTGCGGCTGCTTTAGCGCCCTGTCGTCCAGAACGATTCCAGTCATAACCCTGGTGATTCACCCGCTATAACACCCGAGTATCCGATGGATGTCCGGGCCTGAGTCAGGCTCACCGCAACACGCCTTCTGCTTATACAGAATTCAGTTGTGTTGCACCGACCGGTTGAATCCACCGCCAATAGCGGACGGAGCTGTGCTATCAATAGGGCTTTGAGTCAGATGGTGAGAAGGTAACCATGAACCACAGCCGAACTGCACTGGTGACAGGTGCAACCAAAGGGATTGGTTTCGCGCTCAGTACCCAACTGAGTCAATCAGGGTGGAATGTGGTCGGCATCGCCAGGCACTCGATCGACTATTTTCCCGGAAAGCTGTTGCTCTGTGATTTAGCCGACACTCAGAAGACGGGCGAGATGCTTGAGAAACTGCTAGAGCGCACGTCTATTGATGCTGTCGTCAATAACGCTGGCGTCGCGGCTCCGCAAAGCCTTGAAACTCTTGATCTTGAAACGCTCCAAAAAGTTTTTGACCTGAATGTCAGAGCCTCGGTGCAAGTTACTCAAGCTTGCCTGCCGTCGCTTAAGCGATCTTCTGCTGGACGCATAGTGAATGTGTGCAGCCGTGCCATTTTTGGAGCCCGGGACAGAACAGCCTACGCTGCCGCAAAAAGCGCTTTGGTGGGTATCACTCGTACGTGGGCGCTTGAGTTGGCGCCCATTGGAATTACGGTCAATGCAGTCGCACCTGGCCCTATAGAAACCGAGCTTTTGCGCAAAACCAGACCTGTGGGAAGTGAGGGTGAGCGTCAAATACTGTCCACGATTCCGATGCAAAGACTGGGCATGCCATCAGAAGTTGCCTCTCTGATTACTTTCCTGTTGAGTGCACAAGCATCCTTCGTGACGGGCCAAGTGATCAGCGTCGATGGCGGAGGAAGTCTCGGTGGCAAGTAGCGATACGACGCAGATCGATGCCATCCCCTGCAGCACATGTTCGCGTCTGTGCGAAAATGATTGCGGGTCAGGCTACGGTTTCAATCACCGTTGACCCGGAGTTCCTGCACAAGATCCCCCAATGACTCCACGGAACCGTGATGACTGCTGGCCGAGCGTTGCGTATCCCACGACATGGCATCGTCAACGCAGAAGTCGCCAGCGCACTGCACGTTCAGATCTTCATCGAGCAAACCGAGTGGAATCCACACGTAAGTCGACCCGCGAAGCGGGTTGGGCACAGTCGAGCCGCATTGCGCGCAGAAGTCGTTCCTGTACCCCCCGGGTTTGACCCAACTGCTGATCGACGCCTGCCCTGCTTCCCAGCGAAAGTCACGCGCGTTGACCAGCGTGGCGAGGTTGTGGCCGACACCCGTTTGCTTGCGGCACAGGGAGCAGTGGCAGCGGTAAAAAAAGCGCGGTTCAACGGCGAGGGAAAAGCGTACCGCAGTGCACAGACACTGCCCTGTTGTTGTCATGGGGTTCTCCTTGGACGAGCGCTTCACATCCATGCTGAAGTTTCTTATGTGCAAAGCATTCTAACGATCTACGAGCGCCTGGCGATGACTCAGATGAACAAGCCCGAAGGCGCGCCCGGCAGTCGGGCAAAACCCGGACTATCCACTCGCTTAAGCTAATGCGGACTCACCACAACAACGTCTTGTTTTCGTCAAACTTGCCTGCGACCCGTAAATAGGTTTCAGTCCATCCGCTGCTCATGCTGATCTCTTGCAATGGCCCGGTCGGTGCAAACAAAACCGCTTGAAACTGACTTTAACCTGAACTGATTGGGCGGCCAATCGGCACAGAGGTCGGTTTATCGCAGCCGACGACCAGCGCACCGTTACTTACTTTCACGGAATCTACACGCCTACCGACCGGAGACAGATAAAGTACGCCAGGCCGTCGGCCCGGATGTTCCCGTGGTGCACCTGCGAGGCAAGCGGCAGGTTGCTGCATTTGTCGATGGATTGACCGTCAAGTCCGCGATCTGCCTGGAGTGAACGTGCTTGCCGGCAATCGGTCGGATTGCACAAGTGCTCAGCGGTGTCGGCTGCCGCAGCGAATGTCATAGAGGACCAGCATGGACACCGGAAAACTCGAATTTGGCGCAGATGAAATCGCGCAAATGCAGCGCTTCAACAAGATCCTCGCCTGGCTGCCACGGTTTCGCATCCGCAATCGCGTCCTGCCGAGACTGGTCCAGGCTTTGCTGCGCGTCAGTCAAAAGGCCGGCGCAGACAAGCTGCGTAAACATGGTCTCAAGGCCGAGGACATCGTGATTGACTCGAACGGCGTCGCAGTGCCGCTACGGATTATCAGGCCCAAAAGCAAAGCCCGAGGCGTGGTGCTGGATTTTCATGGCGGGGGCTGGGTCATCGGCAACCCGCAGATGAACGATAAGCTCAACGCAGGCATGGTCAATGCGTGCAGCGTGGCGGTGGTTTCGGTGGATTATCGGCTGGCGGTTGACACCCCGGTCGAGGGGCTGCTGGAGGATTGTCTGGGGGCCGCTCGCTGGCTGCTTGGCTGCAACGAATTCGCTGACCTGCCAGTGATCGTCGTCGGAGAGTCGGCGGGCGGGCATCTGGCGGCGGCGACATTGTTGGGGCTGCAATCATCGCCCGAATTGCTCAAGCGTATCCACGGTGCATTGCTGTATTACGGCGTCTACGACCTGAGCGGAACCGCCAGCGTCCGCACTGCGACTGCCGACACTCTGGTGCTGGACGGCCCCGGCATGGTTGAGGCGCTACGCCTGCTGACCCCAGGCCTGAGCGACGCGCAACGCCAACAACCTCCGCTGTCACCGCTGTACGGCGACTTCGCCGGCATGCCACCTGCGCTGATGTATGCCGGCGAGCTGGACCCGCTGCGCGACGACACCCTTGAGCTGGCCGCACGCTGGGCAAAGTCAGCGGCGGTTGAGGTGCACCTGCTGCCCGTTTCCGCCCATGGGTTTATCCATTTCCCGACGGCCATGGCCGACAGCGTTCTGGCTCACAGCCGCGCGTGGATCAATCTTCGGATTGCCGCGCAGGAACCCGCCGTGGATCGTTGCGCTCAGCTCACGCCAGCAACTCGGTAATCCACTGAATCTGCTGCGCCATCTCTTGCCGCTTTTCTTCAGGCACAGCCTGGCGCGCCTGGTCCAAGCTGTTGAGAGTTTTCTGTTTCTGGCGCAGCAAGCGCTGCCATTTGGCGATGAATGCGGGACTGCGCACCTGCATCTGCAACGGGCCGAAATACAACTGTTCAGCGGCGTAGGCCACCGGGCCGGAGCGCTCGGCGACGATGATTTCGTAAAAGAATCGGTTTTCCTGCAGCAATTCCTCGACGAGGATGCGGTAGCCGTTGTCCATCAGCCACTGGCGCAGCGGTTGCTCGCCGCCGTTGGGCTGCAGGATCAGCCGCTCCTGCCCGCTCAGACGCGACTTGCCGCTGTCGAGGATGTCGCGAATGGTCTCGCCGCCCATGCCGCACAGGCTGATCGCGGTGATCCCGTCACCCGGCTCGATCGCCGCCAGACCGCTGGCCAGCCGCACGGCGATGCGCGGCTGCAGATCGTTCTCGCGCACCGTGCGCACGGCCGCGTGGAACGGCGTCAACGCCACCTCACCGGCCACCGCCGCCGCAATGGCGCCGCGGCGCATCAGGGCCACCGGCAAATAACCGTGATCCGAGCCGATATCCGCCAACCGCGCGCCTACCGGCACGTGCGCCGCCACACGCTCCAGGCGCATGGACAAAGTGTGTTCGTTCAACTGCCGCCCCTTTTCCAGCCATAGCCGGCGCTGCAGGCCGGACAAGGGCCGCGACTCTAGCGGGGTGCGGCTGGCATTTCAAATCCCGGTAAGCAGAGGCATGGCTATCTTCTGCGCAACCGCTCTAATAATCTGCGCTCAGCGCTCCCCGGCTGGCTCGAAGTGCCACCTGATAACAACCAATGCAATCAAGGAAGAATCAACATTGAAAACAGCTCTCGGTGCCCTGCTGCTCAGCCTGTCCGCCATCACACTGGTTGACACTCACCCCATCGGCTTTCGCACGACAACCCTGCCGGACTCACAGCGGCCGCTGGAAATGGTCGTCTGGTACCCCACGACCACCACCGCGCCAGCGCAATTGATCGAGGACAGCCCGGTGTTCGTCAGTGCGTCTGCCGTACGCGATGCACCGCCGACCGCCGGCGAGCATCCGTTGGTGGTGTTGTCCCACGGTTATCGGGGCAACTGGAGCAACCAGATGTGGCTCGCCAGTGCCCTGGCCGATCAGGGTTACATCGTCGCGGCGGTCAACCACCCCGGCAGCACCACCCACGACCGCAGCCCACAAGCAGCGGCGCAGTTGTGGCAGCGGCCGGTTGATCTGCGGCGAGCAATCGACGCGGTGCTGGCGCGACCGGAGCAATTTGGCCCCGTCGCGCCGCAGCGTATTGCCGTCGTCGGCCACTCGCTCGGTGGCTGGACGGCCCTGGAAATCGGCGGCGCACGTTTCGATCCCGAGCGTTTTGCCGAGGACTGCAAGGCCCATGCGCAGCTGGCCAGTTGCAGCGTCTACCAACAAATGAATCCCGCCAGCACGCCGCAAGCGAAGGCCGACCTGGCTGCCGACAGGCGTTACACAGCGGTCACCGCCATCGTCTCGCTGGACCTGGGCCTGTCACGCGGCATGACCGACGCAAGCCTCGCGGCGCTGCCCGTGCCAACGCTGGTGATCGCCGCCGGCGCCCCTTCCGAAGATCTGCCTGCGCACCTGGAATCCGCAGATCTGGCCAAACGTCTGCCACCGGCCACCACGCGGTATGTCGAGATCAGCGACGCCACCCACTTCAGCTTCATGTCGATCTGCAAACCGGGGGCGATAGAGATGCTGGAGGAAGATGCACCGGGCGATGGCATCATTTGCCGCGACGGCGACAAGGCGCGCCCGCGTGAGGTGATCCAGCAGCAAGTGGTTGCGCTGATCAGCGATTTTCTGGCGTCGCCGAAGCCATGATCGACCGCGAGCTGCTTCTTCTGATCCTGCGCCACCTCAACAGACTCGCCAAATCGCTTCGACCCGGTTCTAATGCCCGCTTGGTGGGCACGCGCCCCGCTCCCTTTCACCGAGTAGAAACATGAACCGTCAAAAGAAACTGCAGCAGCTGTTCAAGGAAAAGGCCAAAAAGGCCAGTGCCAAACTGGCGCCGAAAAAGCCCAAGTACATCAGCAAGGCTGACCGTCTGAAGATGGCCGCAGAGGCGGCGTCGGAACCGGTAGAAACCACCGAGGGCTGATCCCGCTCCGCGTGCGTTATAAAAACGGCGAAATGTTGGCCATTGCCCGCGTGATGTAGAGGTCTTTCTCGCCAACCGGCGCCACGTAGTGCAGCGCGTTGCGTGCCGCTTCTTCACCGGCAAGACGGGCAATGAACCAGGTCGCCAGATACTGCGAGGCCAGGCAGCCGCCGGCGGTAGCGACATTGCCCTTGGCTACGAACGGTTGATTGAGCACAGTCACGCCGGCCTCCTCCGCCCAGGGTTTGGTAGTCAGATCCGTACACGCCGGAACCTCATTCAACAAGCCGAGTTTTGCCAGAATCAGCGTGCCCGAGCACTGGGCGCCCAACAGTTGCCGCGCCGGATCGAACTGCAGACGCGACATCAGTTGGGCATTCGCCACGATGTCCCGGGTCATGCTCCCGCTACCCACCAATACCGCGTCCGCGGCGCAGGCCTGCTCCAAAGACATCTGCGCCTCGATCACCAGGCCGTTCATGGACCGCAGCTTGTCCGTGGGGCCAGCGATCGACACTCGCCAACCGGGCTGTTTAACCCGGTTGAGAATGCCGTACGCGATGAGCGAATCCAGTTCGTTGAAACCTTCAAAAGTCAGGATGGCGATGTGCATGATCAGCCTCGTGCCAGGTTGCCGGTGGCTCATCGTAAAATCGGCCAATCAATACAATCAAAAAATTGTCATGACTACATTCTTAGCCAACATTGACAGGCCGTCGACTGGCCAGCCAGGCGCCCCAGAAGAGACTGCTGAAAAAACGCGTCGCCTCGCCAAATCCCGCTTCATCCAATAACGCCTGAACCGCCGCCTCGGACTGCGGCGGATCCGCGCCCTGCAGGATTTTCCCCAGCTTGGCCGCCACCTCGTCAGCACTCGCGCCCTGCTGCCGCCATCTCTGCCCCCACGCCTGCAGCAATAACGGTTGGCTGGCATAGGCGTAATGATTACCCGCCACAATCAGCGGCGCCCCCGGCTTCAGCCGCTGCTGAATCGAACGCAGGATGTGGCGCTTGGGCTCATCGCCATTGAGGTGATGGAGCACGCCAATTAAAGTCGCCGCATCGAAGGCGGGTTCGGCCGGTAAATCATCGACATGCCCCAGATGCAATGTCGTTCGGTGCAGCAATCCATTGGCCTGCAATTGCTCCGTTGCGGTTTCGAGCATGGGTGCCGAAGGGTCGACCGCAGTGAAGCGCCAGTCCGGTTCCAGCGCAGCCATCGCGATGATCTCCTGCGCCGTACCACCCACGCCAACCACCAGCACATTGGCCGGACGTGACGGGCCGAGGGTGGCGGCCAACATGCACGCCGCCAGATCGTGACAGGCGTCGTAACCGGCCAATGCGATGCGGCTTTGTTTGCCGTATTCGCTGGCGCGAGAGGTGTCGAATTTTTCTGCGGGGTGGGTCGAGGATGAGGCCACGGCGATTCTCCTTGTCGTTGGAGCACGCTACGCCGGTGAATGAGATAAGAAAAATGGATTAATTTCATAAGGCGCATTCCTGCAAGGAATGCGGGTCGGGCCTGACAGCGCGCAAAACGACTGTAGCTTTCGGCCAAAGCCTGTAGGAAAGTTGCCTGCATCGACTGCTGAATGAAAAGGCCAATACCCCATGAAGCCTCTGGATCTGACGCGCTTCGACCTCAATCTGCTGGTGGTGCTTGAGGCACTTTGGGCTGAGAGGCATGTCGGTCGCGCCGCGCAAAAACTGCATTTGTCGCAGTCGGCCACCAGCCACGCCTTGTCGCGGTTGCGCACGGCTTTTGATGATCAACTGTTCATTCGCAACCCGCGCGGGATGGCGCCGACGCCGCTGGCGGTCGAGTTGATGCCCCGAGTCGCGGCGGTGCTCGAGTCGGTGCGGCTGGTTGCCAGCCCCCGGGGGCCGTTCGATCCGGCACGCTTGCAGGCGACGCTCTCGGTGGCGGCCACCGATCATGCGGTGTTGACCGTCATCGCCCCGGCGCTGGCGAACATTCAGGCTGCCGCGCCGGAGGTGGTGCTGAAAATCGGGCCAGTGGATGGCGATTCAGCGATGCGTCAGCTGGATGCCGGTGAGATCGACCTTGTGCTGGGTTCGGGCTCGTTTGCCCAGATTCCGCAGCGCTTCGACTGCCAATTGGCGCACAAGGAGCGCTTCGTCGGCATCGCGCGCAAGGGTCATCCGGCGCTGGTCAAGCGCGGCAAGACGCTGCACATGGAACTGGATGACTTTACCCGTCTGCCGCACATTCTGGTTTCACCTCGCGGCGATAGTCGGGGCGCTGTCGACGATGCGCTGGAGCTGCTCGGCCACAGTCGCCAGATCAGCGTCACCTGCCCTAGCTTTCTGGCGGTGCCGTTCCTGGTCGGCGCTTCGCAATCAATCGCCGTGATCGCCGAACGGGTCGCCTTGCAGATGCAGGAAACCGCGCAACTGAACCTCTTCGAACTGCCGCTGGCACTGCCCACCTGGGAGGTGTTCGTCATCCGGGCGCGGGGCCGCGCCAACGAACCGGCCGTCGAGTGGCTCACCAACATGCTGATCACCAACTGACGATCAATCTCGTGCATCGAGATGCTGCGCCAATGCCATTGGATCGTCAGCCTCAGTCCTCCTAGAGTGCGGATGTCGTTCATCAGCCCCTCCGGAGTACCGCATGAAACCCCAACCCACCCTGGTCATGATCCCTTGCTTCGCCGGGGCGCCATGGCAGCTTGAGCAACTGACCCACTTACAGGATCGCGCCATGCGCACCCTGCGTTTGCCCGACGACGTGCGCGACCTGGAAAAACTGACCAACTTCATCGTTGATCAGGTGCAGGATCTGGAGAGCTATGTGCTGGTCGGCGACTCCTACGGCGCGGTCGCCTCGATTGCGGTTGCAACGCGCCAACCCAAAGGCCTCAAGGGGTTGGTGCTGTCCGGCGGCTTTGCCAAAAGCCCGATCACTTCGCCCCTGCTCAAGACTCTCGCCGCGTTGGCACCGTTGTTCCCCGGGCCGTTTTACCGCCAGACAACCTTGCGTTTCCACGCGGCTCAATTGGCGTCGTCGTTCGACCAGGAAGGAGAAATCCCCTGGTCAACCGCCAAGAGCCGCGCCTTCTTCATCAAGGAGACGCCGCACAAGGCCTACGTCAACCGCGTGCGTTCGATCGAGAAAGTCGACTACACGCCCTTGCTGAAGAAGATCGACGTGCCGACGCTGATCCTCACCCCCGAAGAGGACAAGCTGATCGGCAAAGAGGCGGCAGGGATCCTGCTCCAAGGCATACGGGGTTCTCAGGAAGTCATCATGCTGCGCACCGGTCATATGTTCAGGTTCTCGCATCCGGGGGCGTACTCGCTGGAGGTGAGGAAGTTTCTGGAGCGGATGGTGCTTTGAGCGGGTATGTATATGGGCTGCTTACTTGTCTGTGTTCGTCTGCCGCAGAACCGTGAAAGCGGAACGCTGGGGCGCTCTGCCGATGAAAGCTCCAGACCTTTGACAACTTGTCAATAGTACAGGCGGGCGACTGTGCGGGAGGCAACGCGGTAGTAGGCTTGCATGGCGTCAACTGCGCGAGTGCCCGATCTGTTCGGATTATCGATTAAGGCAGGTCAGGCCAATGCTTAAGCCGCATGTCAGATAACTGAAAGGATTCGAACATGAAAAAGTCCATTACTGCTCTGGCCGTATCCACAATGCTCGCTTTCACCGCAACGATCGCGAATGCTTCCGTGCATCCGACCACCCTCAAGGCTCCCCAGACCGTCAATCAGGTAACAGCCTCTATCGACACGCCGTTCGGAACCCATCGAACGGCTGGCGCAATCCAGATGGCCAGCCTGGCCAGAAGTTGCTCCGATGATCGATATTCCTGGTGGGAATACAGCGGTTGGGAAATCGTCGCTTGTCTCGGAAGCGGCCAGTGGTAATTATTCAGACGAGCCTGGTGCGTGACGTGCGTGGTGAGCACGCACCAGAGCCTGTTGCTGCATGCTGAAGTGCTTCGCCTATTGCCTCATACGAAGCATCGACGACGGAGCTGTGCGCATTTCTGGCCTGTCGCTGGCCGCCACAGACAGCCGCAAATCGACCCTTTGTCGCCTCTCTGCCCCTCACACCATTTAAGGTGTCTACTGCTGATTAGGCCCTGTACCTACAAAGCGGTGCGCGCGATGAACAACGATCAGATGGCACCTGAGACAAAAGGCGTTTCGGTGGAGTTACTGGCAACGATTGATCTTGGCCCGGAGATCGAAGGCATGGCCGGGCGCCAACTCAGGATGCGCAGGGTGACCATCGAACCTGGCGGCGTCTTCGGGCCGATTCACAACCATGTAGACCGGCCAGGCACCGTCTACATACTGCAAGGCATCATCACTGATCATCGAGATGGCGTCGCCAGGGACTATGGGCCGGGCGTGGGCTGGCCCGAGGACAGGCACACCACGCACTGGCTGGAGAACAGAGGCACGGTTGCGGCGGTGGAGATCTCGGTCGATATTGTCAGGCAGGCGTGAACAGCACCCGCCCTGCCCGGCTGAAATTTTTCTCGTCGGCCGGTTCGATCACCTAACCTCATAGTTTGTGTGATCAACGAGAACCGGTCCTGCCCATGCGCAACGCCTTGAAGTCATTGTTATTTGTGACGCTGGCCCTGCTCGCTCCGAGCGGATCGGCGCTGTGGGCGGCGGATTTGCCGGCGCCGTCGGTGACCACCACGGCGCCGCTGGTGGAGGTGTCGCAAAGCGATCTGCAAGCCCTGCAATTGCGCCTCGACGGGTTGAAGCAGCAGATTTCCGCCGCCAACAATTACAACCAGCTCGAAGGCCCGCAGGACCGGGTGCAGACGTTCATCCTGGATGTCGATCGGTTGTCGGCGTCGTTGTTGCCGCAGCAGGCGCAACTGGCGGTGCAATTGGGCGTACTCGGCGCGGCGCCGGATACCCAGATTGCTGCTGAACAAGTCGATATTGCCGCGCAACGGGCGACACTCAGTGAGCAAAAGAACAAAGTCGATGCGACGCTCAAGAGTCTCGCCGCGCTCAAACAAAGCGCCGCCGACCTGATCACGCAAATTGCCGGCATCCGGCGCACGCTGCTCGAAAGCGAACTGACGCTGCGCACCGACAGTATTCTGAGTCCGGACTTCTGGTCGCCATTGGTTTCGCCGGCCCCCGACGACAGACAGCGGCTGAATTTTTTCATCGCTCAAGTGAACAGCACGTGGGCCACGGTGTGGGCACCCGGGCAGCGTTTTTTCACTTGCGTGCTGGTGCTGTTGGCCCTGGTTTTCTGGACCCTCGGACGCCGCTTCGCCGAGCGCGGACTGACCTGGGTGTGCATCCATCGTATGCCGGAGGGGCGCCTGCGCCGTAGCGCACTGGCGTTCGCCTCGGCGCTGGCGACCCTGGGCACCACGGCCATCGCCCTGCACCTGCTGTTCTATGCCTGCACCCGCCACGAGCCATTGACTCCGATGCTGTCGACTTTTTCCGAGGAGTTCGAAAAAGCCGTTTACGCCTGCGCCCTGATCACCGCCCTGAGCCGCGCACTGCTGTCGACGCAACATCCCTCGTGGCGGTTGCCGGCGATTGCCGATGCCGTGGCGCTGACGCTGAGGCCTTTTCCGCGGATTCTCGCCGGCACCCTGTTAGTGCTGGTGACGCTGGTGCAGGTCAGCAACGCCACCGGCATGAGCAGCCAGATCGTGATCGCCCAGCGCGGGGTGATTGCCATCGTGGTGATCGCGATTCTGGTGCCGATGCTGATGCGTACCGGCAAGGTCCGCAAGGCGTTGATCACCGCCAATGACCCGGAGGCCGGCAGCACGTTTGCCGGGGTGATCTACAGCGTGGCCACGGTGTCGATGTGCGTGTCGGCGCTGGCCCTGCTCACCGGTTATGTGTCGCTGGCGCGGTTCATTACCTATGAATTGGTGTGGGCTTATATCGTGCTGTCGGGGTTCTATCTGCTGATTCAGGTGGTCAAGGACGCCTGCGAATACCTGTTCTCGCCGCGCTATTCGGCCGGCAAGACCATCAAGCAAACGCTGGGCATGGGCGACCGGCGGCTGGAGCAAATCTCGACAGTGCTGTCCGGCGCCAGCCGCGCCGGGCTGTTGTTGCTGGCGGTGATCGCGCTGTTCGTCGGCGGCATCGGCACCACGCTCGGCCAGTTGACCACCAACATCATGGGCATCCTCGGCGGCGCCGGATTGCGCAAGCTGAACATCGTACCCGCTCACCTGATCAACGCCGTGCTGGCGCTGCTGATCGGCATCTATCTGATCCGCGCCCTGCGCCGCTGGCTCGACAACGAGTTTCTGCCCAAGACCGACATGGACCCGGGCATGTGCGCGTCGCTCAGCACGCTGTTTTCCAACATCGGTTATGCCGCAGTCATCCTCCTGACCCTGTCGTCACTGGGCGTGCGCTGGACCAACCTGGCGTGGATCGTCAGCGCCCTGTCGGTGGGGATCGGCTTCGGCCTGCAGGAGATCGTCAAGAACTTCGTGTCCGGGCTTATCCTGCTCACCGAGCGTCCGGTCAAGGTCGGCGACCTGATCAGCATCAGCGGCGTCGAGGGCGACATCCGCCGGATCAACGTGCGCGCCACGGAAATCCAGCTCAGCGACCGCTCCATCGTCATCGTGCCCAACTCGCAGCTGATCTCGCAGAACCTGCGCAACGTCACCCTCGGCGGCAGTGCCCAGGGGGTGGCGAGCCTGGAACTGATGTTCCCGCTGGACATCGACCCCGAACAGATCAAGGAACTGCTGCTGAACACCTACCGGGAAAACGAAAACATCCTCGACAAACCGGCGTCGTACGTGCGCTTCAGCAAGCTTTCGCCGGACGGCATCACCCTGACGATAACGGGCTACGTCGGCAGCCCACGGATCGTTGGCGGGACCAAGAGTGATCTGCTGTTCGAGATTCTCAAGCGCTTGGGGGAAGCCGGCATTGCGTTGGCGAAGCCGGCGTCCACCCCCTGACAGACCATTAAGCTCGCTCCCACAGGGTTCTGCGATTAACACAGATCAGACAATCTGACCGAGATCATTGTAGGAGTGAGCCTGCTCGCGAATGGGCTCAGGCCGGCGCCCAGCGCCGGTGCAGCCACCGTGCAAACGCATCCAGCGCAAAGCCCAGCACGCCGATCAGCAGGACCATCGCCATCAGTTCCGAATACGCCAGGCGATCCCGCGTATCGAGAATGAAGTAACCCAGCCCCGCGCTGACCCCGAGCATTTCGCACGGCACCAGCACGATCCACAGTATGCCGATCGACAGCCGCACCCCGGTCAGCACATGCCCGAGCACACCGGGCAGGATCACTTTGCGCAGGGTTTCCCAGCGGGTGGCGCTGAGGCTGCGACTGAGCTGCAGCCAGCGCGGATCGAGCTGGCGCACGCCGGCCACGGTGTTGAGCAGGATCGGCCACACCGCAGCGAAGGTCAGCAGAAAGTAGATCGGCTGATCGCCAACGCCCATCAGCATCACCACCACCGGCATCCACGACAGCGGCGAGATCATCCGCAAAAACTGAAACGCCGGAGTGGTCGCCGCTTCCAGATGCCGATAGCTGCCGATCATCAGCCCCAGCGGCACGCCGATCAGCAACGCCAGCAGCAGGCCGACCAGAATTCGCTTCAGGCTGACCAACACGTGTTCGTACAGCTCCGGGCGCAACAGCAGTTCGCCGAGGCTGGCGAGCGTCGCTTCCGGGGAAAAACGCAGCGCCAAGCCGTCATTGCCGCCGAACAGGTGTACGCCCAGCCACCACAGCAGCAACAGGCACATCAGCCCGGCGACACCCAACGCGCCGTGCAAAGTCGCAGAAGATCGCTGACGCATCAGAGGCTGAACTCCTCGCTGCGCTCGAAGCTTTCCGGCAAACCGAAGGTCTGCATGCCGCCGACGGCCGCGATGGCGTTACGCACGAAGCGGTCGTCCACCAGATCCTTGGCGGTTTGCTGCGGATCAAGGCTGGCGAGGAAACCCTTGTCGCCCTCGATCAGCGTGTCTTTCAGGCGCCTGACCAGTTCCTCGGTGTAGCTGGGAAACGGGTACGGCTGGAAGTCGATGCGCTGCTCGTCCCAATGGCTGTGCTGAATCGCCCCGCTGCTCAGGTACAACTCGCGGTCGCTGGCGGCCGGCGACAGCACCCGATCGAGCACCGGTTGCGCGTGAGGCGTGTAGCGATTGCGACCATCCTTGGACAGCAGTCTGGCTGCCTCGGCGCGGTTGTCGCGGGTCCAGACCTGCGCCTTGACAATGGCGTTGACCACTTTCTGCGACCACTCGGGACGGTTGTTCAGATCCTGTTCGTGCATGAACACCACGCAGCAGGCGTGATTGCGCCAGACGTCGCCGGTAAAGCGCTGCACCCGGCCAACCTTGAGTTCCTCGGCCAGGGCGTTGAACGGCTCGGCCACGATGTAACCGGCAATGCGTTTGGTCGCCAGGGCTGGCGGCATGTCCGAGGGCGGCAGCACCAGCAGGTTGACCTCGTTCGGTGCCAGCGCGGCGCTGGCCGACTTGCTCACCGGCACCAGGCCGTGGTCGCGAAACAGCTGCTGCACCACCACGTTATGGATCGAATACCAGAACGGAATCGCCACCGACTGCCCGCCCAGTTGCTTGACCTCGGTGATGCCCGGCGCCACGGTCAGGCCCGAACCGCCGACGTGGTTCCACGCCACGACCTTGGCCGGTACCTTACTGCCGTAGCGCGCCCACACGGTCATCGGCGACAGCAGGTGAATCACGTTGACCTGCCCGGAAATGAACGCCTCAATCACCTGCGCCCAGCTGCGCAGCAGCACCGGACGCTCGGCCTGAAGCCCTTCGGCCTCGAACAGGCCATTGTTGTGCGCGACCAGTAACGGCGTGGCGTCGGTGATCGGCAGATAACCGATGCGCACCGGCGCGTTCGGCTCGGAGGCTGCGCGGGCGTTCAGGCTGTTGAGCAGCGGCAACGCACCGCCAGCGGTCAGCAGCGCGCTGAGTTTGAGGAAGTCACGACGTGTGTGAGTGAAGTCGTCCAGGCACATGGTCAATCTCCGACGTAGCGGGCACAGGTTGAGTGAGGGGATTGCGGCTCGCCCGCCGAAGGGTTTTGAGGATGTCGATGCGCAGCGCGCCCAGTTCCTCGACCAGCTCGGCACGCGGCTGAGGCAGGTCGATGCGCCACTCGCCGAGGATGTGCGCCGGGCTGTTACCCAGTAGCAGAATCCGCTCGGAGAGCAGTAGGGCTTCGTCGATGTCATGAGTGATCAACACGGCTGCGGTGTGGTGTTCGGCAATCAGTTGCAGGAGCAATTGCTGCATGTCGGCGCGGGTGATTTCATCCAGCGCGCCGAATGGCTCATCGAGCAACAACACCTGCGGCTGACGCGCCAGACAACGGGCCAACGCGGTGCGCTGGGCCATGCCCCCGGACAACTGCGCCGGGTGCTGCAAGCGCGCGTGTTCGAGGCCGACGGCAGCTATCGCGTGGTCGATCCGCGCCTTGCGCTGCTCGGCCGTCAGGTGCGGCTGGCGGGCGAAATCCAGGCCGAAAGCGACGTTCTTTTCCAGGGTCAGCCACGGCAGCAGACTCGGGTCCTGGAACGCCACCGCCACCCGAGGGTGCGCGCCGGTCAGTGGTTCGCCGAGCAGACTCACCCGGCCCTGCTGCGGTGCCTGCAAACCGGCCAGCACCCGCAGCAGACTGGATTTGCCGACGCCACTGGGGCCAAGAATCGTCACCACTTCACCGGGCTGCAATTGCAGATCGAAGTGTTCCAGCACGGTGTGCCAGCCCTGCTCCCGGGGGTAACCGAGGCTGATGCCGTGCGCCTCCAGCAACGCTGCAGTCATGCCGTCGCTTCCCGTTTCTGCCGCTGCAATTCGGCGCGCAGTTGCACCAGACTCGGGGTGACAATCGGCACGAACGCCGACTCGCGCCAGCGCCGGGCGAAGCCACTGCCGTGCTCGGTCAGATAAGCCCTGCCGCCGCTGGCCTGCAGTTCCAATTGCACGGCACTGGCGGCGGATTCGGCCAGCGCAATGCGGATCTGAAACAAGGCGCCCGGTTGGGTCAGAAAACGCCCATCGTGCAGGCCTTGTTTGAGCTCGCTGACGGTCTGCGCCAGTTGCTCGCGTTGCTCATGCAGCGGCTCCAGCAGGATCGAGCGGCCGTCCTGCAAATGCCCTTCGACCTCTGCCAGCGCACGGCGCGCCAGACCGATCGCCATGCCGCACTGCAAGCCAAGAAACGCCGGGCGCACCGCCGGCAGAAACTTGCGCGCATCCTCGTGCAGCAGCCATTCGCGACCAACCGCCACGTGCGCGAAATCGATGGCCGCGGTGTTGCTCGATTGCAGCCCCATCAGTTGCAGATCGGCGGAACGTTGTACGCCGGCAGCGTCATCCGGGATCGCCAGCACGAACGGCGAACCGCCCTCCTCGTGCTCGATCGCCGCCGCCACAACGAAACCGCTTTGGCGCAGATTGGTCACCCAGTGCAGGCGCCCCTTCAAGGTCCAGCCGTCAGCGGCGTTGGCCGCGCGCACTTGCAGCGCTTCGATGCCGGACAGAAACTTCATCGCGTTGGACAAACCGGTGGCCCCGGCCAGTTCACCGCTGAGCAACGACGGCAGCAATTTGTCTCGCAGCGCAGTGTTGGGGCTGTGCAGCAAGTATTCGATAAAGGCGCGCTGGCCCCAGAACACAAACGCTGCGGCCAATGAATGGCTGGCGACGGCGGCCAGGGTTTCCACGGCATCACTGACGTGACCACCGCTGCCGCCCAGTGCCGGGCTGATGCCGACGCGCAGCACCTCGGCCCGCGCCAGTTGCGTCAGCACCTGCTGCGGATCGCCGTCGCCCACATCCAGGGCCTGGGCGTTGTGTTCCAGCCATTGAATCAATGCCGGATTGAGCATGTCGTTTCTCTCCTTGTACGCAGCCGCATCAACCATAGACGATGCTGCCTGAAGCGCTGGCCGATTACGCGCGATACGGCGCCAGCTCGGGGTTGAGCGGCGTGTCGGCGAACACGTTGGCGAAGTTGCACAGGGTCGCCAGGCTGACACCGAGGATCACTTCCAGCGCATTGCCTTCGGTGTAGCCGGCGGCTTTGAATTCATTGAAGGTCTGATCGCTGACCTTGCCCCGGGTGGCAATCACTTCGCGGGCAAACGCGGCCAACGTCTCCAGTTTTTCCACGGGCACGGTGGCTTTCTCACGCAGCGCACTGACCACTTGCGGCGGCAGTTTTGCCTTATTCAGCGCGACGGCGGTATGACCTGCGACACAGAAATCGCAACCATGGTGGGTGGCGGCAATCAGTTGCACCACTTCACGCTCGGCGAGGCTGAGTTCGGCCTTGCCATTGAGCGCCGATACCGTAACGTAGGTTTCCAGCGCGGCCGGGGCGTTGGCCAGCACGGCCAGCAGGTTGGGGATGAACCCGGAATTTTTCTGCGCATTTTCGAGGAACGGCCGGGCCGCTTCGGGTGCGCTTTGCAGGGTGTGTAAGGTGACTCGCGACATGGTGCAGACTCCTGCTTATGAGTGTCCGGCAAGTCTGTTGGTTATAAAAATTCCGATCCATATTCTAAAGTAGCGATTACTTGCTCCTGAGTGTTTCCATTAGATGATTTCGTCCAGCCCACTGGTTGATTGGTTATTAGAAAGCCTCGAACTCGACGCCAGCCTGTTCCACGTCGGCCGCTATTGCGGTGGCTGGCACGCCAGCACGCACGGGCTGGCGCGCGCAAGTTTTCACCTGATCGTGCAGGGCCATTGCTGGCTGCATATCGAAGGTCATCCAGCGGCCTTGCGCCTGGATAGCGGCGATGCGGTGTTCCTGCTGCGGGACCTGAATTACCGGCTCTCCAACACGGACAATTCAGCCATCGCCCAGACGCTGCCACGCATGGCGATGACCGCGCTCGACAGTCAGGCGCAGGACGGTGTCGGGCTGGTCTGCGGCTTCTTTCATTTCAAATCCGGGTTGTCATCGCTGATCATCGAAGGCCTGCCGGACTGGATCATCCTGCGCGCCGGCGACCCGGGCTCCAGTGCGGCGCGGGCCTTGTTCGAACTGATCCTGCAAGAATGCGAACGCCTGCCGGCGCCCTCCTCGGCGTTGCTGGAGCGCTTGAGTCATCTGCTGTTTCTTTACGTGCTGCGCCAGCAAATGGCCGACAACCAAAGCCTCGGCGGCCTCGTGGCACTGGCGCGTAACCCGCAGTTCGCACCGTTGCTGGATCAGTTGATCGAGCAACCGCAATTGCCGTGGTCGCTGGAAAGCATGGCGGCGAACATCGGTCTGTCGCGCTCGGCGTTTTTCAAGCGTTTCAATGAACTGGCCGGGCAGTCGCCGGGGCAAGTGTTGCTGGCCCTGCGCATCCGCCACGCCTGCCAGCTGCTGCGCGCCAACCACACGGTGGAACAGGTATGCGCGGCGGTGGGCTATCAGTCGATTGCCGCGTTTACCCGGGCGTTTGCCAAGTCGGTAGGGGTGCAACCGGGGGCGTATCGCAAGCAGCATGAGGGGCGCTGAGCGACACGTTAGCTGGAAACCACCGCCCCACTCATAGAGTTCCTTAACGCCGATGGGCCAGCGAACGCACCAGCCGGTCGCCCAGGCTTTGCACGCCCTGCACGAGGATGACCAGCACTACCACGGTGGCGACCATCACTTCATTGTTGAAACGCTGATAGCCATAACGGATCGCCAGATCACCCAGCCCGCCACCGCCGATGACACCGGCCATAGAGGAAAAACCGATCAGCATCACCAGCGTCAGGGTGATCCCCGCCAGCAACGCCGGCAGCGCTTCGGGCAGCAAAACCTTGAAAATCACGTGGCGGATGTCGCCGCCCATAGCGAGGATCGCTTCGATCCGGCCCTTGTCGACTTCGTCCAGCGCGTTCTCGACGATCCGCGCAAAAAACGGAAACGCGCCAATGGTGATCGGCACCACCGCCGCCGTGCTGCCCAGTGTCGTGCCGACCACCAACCGGGTCAGCGGAATCAACGCGATCAGCATCACCACGAACGGCAGCGAGCGCCCCAGATTGACCAGCGAACCCAACGCCGCATTCAGCCGTGGCATCGGCCACAGTCCGTCACGGCGGCTGAGGAACAGCAACACCCCCAGCGGCAAACCGATCAGCAGCGTGAACAGCCCCGCGAGCAATACCATGTACAGGGTTTCGCCGGTGGCGTTGAACACCAGTTGCAGGATTTCATCCCAGTTGATCGTGCGGTTCATGACTGGGCCGCCCGTACGCCGTATTGCTTGAGAAAACTCAGCCCCGGCGCGGCATGCCCCAGTGGCAGACCGCAAGTCGGACGCAGCGAGGCACCCAGCCGCGACTGCGGATCCGCCAGCAGGCGCGGCACCGGCCCGGCCTCGACCAACCGGCCGCCGGCCATGGACGCGGCGTGATCACAGATCGACTTGACCACGTCCAGCTCATGGGTGATCAGCACGATGGTCAGGCCCAGTTGCCGATTGATGTCGCGCAGCAGTTCGAGAATCGACGCCGTGGTTTCCGGGTCCAGCGCGCTGGTGGCCTCGTCCGACAGCAGATACGCCGGCTCGGCTGCCAGGGCGCGGGCAATCCCCACCCGCTGTTTCTGGCCACCGGACAACTGCGAGGGAAAGGCTTGCGCCTTGTCACTCAAACCGACCAGCTCCAGCAGTTCGCGCACGCGCACATGGCGCCACGGTTTGCCGACGTTGGCGATCTCCAGCGGCACGGCGATGTTGTCGAACACGGTGCGCGAATGCAGCAGGTTGAAGCCCTGGAAAATCATGCCGATGCGCTGACGCTGGCGGCGCAAGTCGCTGGGCGACAGGGTCAACAGGTCGACGCCGTCGATCAGGATCCGCCCGCTGTCCGGGCGTTCGAGCAGGTTGAGGCAGCGCAGCAGGGTCGATTTGCCCGCGCCGCTACGCCCGAGAATGCCGTAGATCGCGCCATCGGGAATGCTCAGCGACACCTGATCGAGCGCCGGTGCAGCGGCCGACGGATACGTTTTGCTCAACTGCTCGACGACGATCATGGCTTGGCATCCACCACTGGAATCACCGAGCCATTGAAGTTATCGGTGATGTATTTCGCCACTTGCGGCGATGTCAGGTCCTTGGCCAGTTGCGCGATCCGTGGATCGTTCTGCAACGTCGGCGTGGTCACCAGAATGTTGGCGTACGGATTGTGCTCGGCTTTCTCCAGCCCCAGCGCATCCCTGGCCGGCACCAGCCCGGCTTCCAGCGCGTAATTGCCGTTGATCACAGCGAGGTCGACATCGTCCAGCGCCCGGGGAATCTGCGGCGATTCGATTTCGAGGATCTTCAGCTGTTTCGGGTTCTCGGCGATGTCCTTGGGCGTGGCCTGATCAGCCGCCGGATCGTTGAAACCGGGCTTGAGTTTGATCAGCCCGTTGTCCTGCAACAGGTACAGCGCACGGCTCAGGTTGGTGACGTTGTTCGGCACGGCGACAGTGCCTTTTTCCGGCACCTCGGCGAAGCTTTTGTGCCGACGCGAATAAATCCCCAGCGGCTCGATATGCACCGTGGCAGCCACCGCGAGTTTTTGCCCCAGCGCTTGCTCCTGGGATTTCAGATACGGCAGATGCTGGAAGTAATTGGCATCGACATCGCCGTGCACCAGCAGCTCGTTGGAGTTCACGCCGTTGGGGATCTCGATGACCTTGAGGTTGAGTTGCGGATCAATTTTCTGAATGTAGGCCAAAATCTGCGCGTGGGGCACCGGGTCAGCGGCCACCCGCAACGGCTCCAGTGCCTGAGCGCCGAACGAAGTCACCAGCGCGCTGAGCACGGCCAGCGTCAAACCTGCTTTTTTCAACATGTGCGGAGTCCTTGAGCGAGTGATGAATCAGGCGTTGGCGGTCTTGCGAAGCGGTGCTGCGGGAATCAGCGCGTCGGCATAAAATCGCCGGGCGACGTCGGGGTGCGAACGCAACCGGCCCTTGAGGTAGTTCCAGCCGACATCGCGAAACAGCGGATTGAGCGGATCACTCGCCGGGCCACGTGCTTCGCGCAACAGCACGGTCGGCAACGGATACAGCGGCACCACGGCGTCGAGTTGCGCGCCGAGGAAAAACGCGATGGACAGCCGCTCGCTGCCTTCGGGCGGCGACACCACGCGATGCACGGTGGCGCGCAAATAGCCGTTGGTGGCCAGCTCCAGCAGTTCGCCGATGTTCACCACCAGCGTGTTGTCGCGGGGCAGCGCATCGATCCAGCGCCCCTCCTCGACCTCCACTTGCAACCCCGCCTGCTGGTCTTGCAGCAGAAAGCTGAGGAACCCCGAATCCTTGTGCGCGCCGACGCCCTGATGACTGGCCGCGCTCGACTGCCCCGGATAGCGCATCAGCTTGATGTGTTCGTTGGGCTTGTCGCCGTACAACCGGTCAAAGGCATCGGCCGGCAACGACAGCGCCTCGGCAAACGCCCGCAACAGGCGCAACGACATACGCGTCATCGCCTGCTGCCACTCGAGCAGCAACGGCTTGAGTTGCGGCAAGGCCTGCGGCCATTGGTTGGGTCCCTGCAACCGCGCCCACAGCGGGCTGTCCGTCAGCAACGGCAACGCCTCGCGCTCGGCCCCCAGATCAAACTGCTCGCGCAGATCGGGCTGACCGCGAGTGATCTCGGAAGCGGCACGGTTGTAACCCCGAAAGTGCGGCGAATTGATCATGCCGACAGCGCTTTTATCGCCGTCCGGCAAGGCAAAGAACCGCCGCGCCTGATCCTGGACCTGCGCCAGCAAGCCACTGTCGATGCCATGCCCGGTCAGGTAAAAGAATCCGACATCCCGAGCAGCATGGCGCAGGTCTTCGAGAAATTGCCGACGCTGCTGCGCCGAGCCGTCGAGCAGCGAAAGATCAAGAATAGGCAGCGTGTTGATGACTGGTGCGTGCGGCATGATTCACTCCCGTGTGAATCAAACCTGAAGAGCCTGTGATCGATTCAGCGTGTGCCGTCATGGCAATCGGGAGGTCTATCGGTTTGATGCTTTGGTTCGTCTGTGAGCCAAAACTAAACGATATTAAAAACGACGGACAAATATCTTTTTTGCATTAGCTTAGCGCTGGTGATGATCAGCGCGAGTGGATGTGAGGTAGCACTCCTTGGCTCTTGCAGACCGAACATTGGCTGAAAATTGACAGGCCCGGCGCCGTGTCAGGATCAAAAGGAGAAGATCGAGGGCTTTCCACATGAAGGCATCAACATCTGAAAACGTCGCAACTGAAGTTCGCAAGCTCGCCAAAGCGCATCAGGTTACTGCTGAGCGTGATGGTCTGAGCTATATGGCAGTCACCATCACGCGTCTGGCGGGCGATGACATCGAGTTGGATGACGTTGGGCAACTGCTCGTCAATCTCAAAAGAAAGGGCGTTCTGAATAAGTCAGAATTCATGGCCCTTCAAGGTCGCTATCTGGAAGAAAAAAGGCGTTCGCAAAATCCGCAAAACGCATGATGCTCGTCCCTTTCGGCGATTTTGAGGGTGAGCTACAGCAGCCCTACAGAATTTACAAATCGTAGCCCATTGAGCCCTCAGCCGAATTCTCCCGTCGTTTACTTGAGGCTAAGTTGTGCTTCCAGCCTGCAGAAGACTGATTTCGAAAAAAACAAAAGCCTGCTTTCAAAGCAGGCTTTTAGTCTGGCAACACCCCTTACTTCTGCGCCGCCGTAATCGCCGAATAACTGTTCATCAGATTCCGATAGTTGGGAATCCGCTGCGACAGCAGGTTGCCCAGCCCTTCGATGTCGTTGCGCCAGTCGCGGTGCAGTTCGCAGGCCACCGAGAACCAGTTCATCATCTGGGCGCCGGCCTGGGTCATGCGGCTCCAGGCGGCTTGCTGGACGGTGGTGTTGAAGGTGCCGGAGGCGTCGGTGACGACGAACACGTCGAAGCCTTCCGCCAGCGCCGACAGGGTCGGGAATGCTACGCAGACATCAGTCACGACGCCGGCAATGATGATCTGCTTGCGGCCGGTGGCCTTGATGGCCTTGACGAAGTCTTCGTTGTCCCAGGCGTTGATCTGGCCTGGGCGGGCGATGTACGGCGCGTCGGGGAACATTTCCTTGAGTTCCGGAACCAGCGGGCCGTTCGGGCCTTGTTCAAAACTGGTGGTGAGGATGGTTGGCAAGTTGAAGAATTTTGCCAGGTCGGCCAGGGCCAGTACGTTGTTCTTGAATTCGTTCGGCGTGAAGTCCTGAACCAGAGAAATCAGACCGGTCTGGTGGTCGACCAGCAGGACTACGGCGTCGTCTTTGTTCAGGCGGTTGTAGGTTGCAGTGCTCATGTTTGAATCCCTTTTCTTGGTTGTGGTGGTTGGGGTTGCGTTGAACATGGGCACAGATTACGGACACAGCCTGAACGGATAAATCCGTTGAAAAGCGTTTCACTGTCAACTCAAAGCAGACAATCAAGCCGAGTGGCACAGGCGCCCCACCCCGCTTGAAGCCCCCCCGCTCACTCGGGGGCCGGCAACGGTTTGGCGATCATCAGGCTGCACGGTGCCCGGTTCAGGACACTCTCCACAGTGGCGCCGATGAAGCCGTCCAGCCCGCGCTGATAGGCAGTGCCGAGCACCAACAGGTCGCACTGGCTCCGGGAGGCGAACTGCTCGATCACCAGATGCGGAATGCCGGTCAATTGGTGGCGACAGTGCATCGCAATGTCATAGCGTTCAGCCAGCGCATCAAAAGCCTCTTGCTGGGTGTCGTTGATCGCCTCGCACAGGCTGTGATCCAGGCTCAGGGTCGGCACGCTCATCGCCGCATCGCCTAATACCGACCAGTTACTGACGTTGAGGATGTGCAAGGTCGCGCCGCATGCGCCTGCCAGCGTTGCGGCCAGGTCGAGGATGCGTTCGTTGAGGCCCTGGGTCAGGTCTTCCAGATGCGAAAGATCAACCGCCGCGAGTATTGTCAGCGGCAGCGGATGACGGGCGTCGATAACCAGATGCACGGGGGCCGGACAGTCGCGCAGCAGCAGCCAGTCCAGCGGTCGGTGGAACGCCCGATTCAGCGCCGGGACATGATGGGCATCCTTGATCACCAGATCAGCCCGATAGTCATTGATGTATTCAAGCATGTGCGCCGGCGTGGCCCGGGCCCAGACCACTTCGCTGGTGACCTGCCCGCCACTGCCTGCCTGAAACCGTGCCTGCTGCTCCAGCCAGTGTCGATGCACCTGTAAGTAACCTTCGCGGGCCTGGGCCATCGCGTCGTGGTCGAACAGGCCGGCCACCGCCAACGCCTGCACATAGTCGAACGCCACGATGTGCAGCGCCGCACCGGTGGCCTCGGCCAGGGCCCGCGCTCGATCGAATGCCGGAGTTCGGATCATTTCGGTGGGAGCAATCAACAGCATACGTTTGAGCTTGAGCATCACAGACCTCGCCCTGGCAGCACGAGGCTGGCCCGTTGGCCAGCCTGACATCCCTGTCGATTACATATCGACGACCAGGCCAGTATCCGGCGATGCCCTTGCAGGACTCTGATTTTTATCAAGCGATGGCAGATGTGCAGCAGTGCATCCAGTGCGCTTTGTCCGTTCGTCACCTGCCACTGCTGATGCCGGAATAAGCTCAGCGCCCGAAACCCACAACACCTATGCTCAATGCACCCACAGAGGCGTAATAGCTCCCATGTCAGAAGTACTTCCGTTCCACGCGCAGCATCTCAAGGCCGCGTGCTCCAACTGCAGCGTGCTGGAGTTGTGTCTGCCGATCGGCTTGAACGGTGCGGAAGTCGAGCGTCTGGACACGCTGATCGTGCAGCGGGTCAAAGTCAAAAAGGGCACGGCGCTGTACCGCACCGGCGATCCCCTGCGTTCGCTGTACGCCGTGCGGATCGGTTCGTTCAAGACCAGCATGCTGTCAGTCGACGGGCGTGAACAGGTCACCGGGTTTCACATCCCAGGCGAGATGCTTGGGCTGGACGCCATCAGCGCCGACGAGCATGCCTGCAATGCCTTTGCGCTGGAGGACAGTGAGGTCTGCCCGATCCACTTTGCGCAGCTGGAAAAGCTCGCGCAGAACCTGCCGTCGCTGCAGCACAACCTCAACCGGTTGCTGAGCCGTGAAATCGTGCGCGATCACAGCATGTTGATGCTGATGGGCAACATGAACTCGGATGAGCGGCTGGCGGCGTTTCTGCTCAATCTGTCGCAACGCTTGAGCATCCGCGGCTATTCCTCCAAGGATTTCGTGCTGAAAATGCGCCGCGAGGAAATCGGCTCCTACCTCGGGTTGCGCCTGGAAACCATCTGCCGCGGCATCGCCCACCTGCGCGATCAGGGGCTGGTGGAAATCAGCGGCCGCAACGTCCGGATCCAGAACATGGACGGCCTCAAGCAATTGCTTGCCGGCTGCCACCGCTCGCCTCGCTGATCCCTGCTCCGGCGAGCGCTAGCCAGCGTCGCCGCATTGTCTGACCGCCAGAATGCTGCCCGGCACTGAATACAACGCGCGCTCGGTGTTGCTGCCGATCAAGCGATCCATGCCAACCCGATGCGCAGTGCCCATCACCACCACGTCCGCCAGGTATTGCTCGACAAACTCGCTGATCACCGGCACCGGCAAGCCCATGGCAAAATGCCGACGCTCCGGTGGCACGCCGTAGCGATCAGCCAGGGTGACGAAGGCCTGATGCAGGGACTCGCGCAGCTCTTCGACGAAGTTGCCGTTCCAGCCGCCGGTGACCAGCGGCGCATCACCGTTGAACGCCGCCGACAAGTCGTAAGCGTACAGCAGGTGCAACGGCGCATCGCACTGCAGGGCCAGAGCATTGGCGGTCTGGATGATGGTGTCGTTCAAGCCGTTGATCTGCGTGGCCGGATCGAACGGGTCCACTGCCGCCACCACTCGGTGCGGCAAGGCGTATCGGATCTGATTGACCAGGTGCACCGGGACCGGGCATTCGCGCAGCAAGTGGCAATCGAGCGGCGTGACGAACACCCGTTTGAGCACCGGCTCCAGCGTCACATCCTTGATCAGCAGATCGGGCTTGAGGGTCTGCACGGTCTTGAGGATTTCCAGCAACGGATGGGTGGTGAACACCACGTCCACGGTGACCTTCAGGCCATGGCCGTTGAGCCGTTCGACCTCATCGGCAATCCAGCGTCGGTAGCGGCGCAGATAGCGTTGCGCGTCGACCTCATCGATCTTGTCTTCCCACAGGTGCGCCACCGGCACCGGTTCGACAAAGGCCCGCACATCCAGCGCAGCCCCGCTCGCCTTGGCCAGTGCCATTGCGCGCAGCATGGCGGGCGACTGATGCAGGGTCTGGTCGGCGACCAGCAGCAAACGTTGATATTGCCCCATCACACACCTCCGCTCGGCACCGGCGCTGACAGGCCGGCAAGGTTTCAGCCTGCGCTCGCGGCCCCCTGCCTGACGTTGATTTACATCAAACACAAGCCAATCAGTGGCGCCATCGCGTGTGTCTGATCCAGATCAGATCCAGACACCGGCAACGGCGTAGAAAGGAAAGAAAGAGCAATTGGTCACCGCGTGTCAGCCTTTCAAACCGGATGGAGGATTACCCCATGCTTACTGTCAAAGACCACAACGATCGGGCCGTGGCGGCGTACGCCGCAGTCTCCGGGCAATACTGGATTGAAGCCGTCAAGGATGGGCGCCACGTGTTGATCCGCCCGTTGGCGGAAAAGGACCGTGAGCGTGAATACGCCTTCATCAAGCGCCTGTCACCCGAGTCCCGGCACATGCGTTTTCTGGCGCAGATCAGCGAACCCGGCACGGCGATGCTCGACCAACTGATGGACACCGATAACAAGAAGCGCACGGCCTTCATCGCGCTGGTGCATGAAGACGGCCAGTTGATCGAAATCGGCATCAGTCGTTATGCCGCCACCGGCGAGCATGAATGTGAATGCGCCGTGACCGTTGCCGATGAATGGCAGCACCTGGGACTGGGAACGCTGTTGATGGAGCACCTGATCAAGGCTGCGCGCAAGAACGGCTTTCACCAGATGTATTCGGTCGACGTCGCCAGCAACGAACCGATGCGTGAACTGGCCCGGACGCTGAACTTCGAAACCCATCATGATCCTGACGACAGCCGGCAGGTCATACACCGTCTTCAACTGTAAAAAATCGCCCGGTGATGGGCCCGTCAAGACTCATCACCGGGCGATTGCCTTCACGACTGCAGCGTATGTCCCGGTTTGATCGCCAGCACACTGCAAGGCGCGCGGTGCAGGATCTGTTCGGCGGTGGTGCCCAACAACTTGTTCAAACCATGATGCTGCACCGTGCCCATCACGATCACGTCGGTGTGATGTTCTGCGGCGAACTCGCAAATGCTCGACACCGGAGGCCCCTCGACAAAGTGTCGGTGGGTCGGCGGCACACCATGGCGTTCGGCCAGGGCCGCAAACGCCTCGTGTTGCGCACTGCCCAAAGATTCATAGATCCCGGTGGCCAGGGGCAGCGCGCCATAACCCATGTCCGTGGCGTACACCGACGTCCAGTCGTAAACATGCAGCAACTCCAGCCGGGCATCACATTGCTCGGCCAGCCGGGTGGCAGCTTTCACAATCTGATCGTTGAACACCAGATCCTGATCCTCACTGCGCAGCACGTCGATGATCGCCAGCACACTGCGCGGCCGTGGGTGGACGTCATCGGTGACCAGATGCACCGGCGCCGGGCAATCACGCAGCAACTGCCAATCCAGCGGCGTGTAAAACACCCGCTTCAATGCCGACTCCTGTTGCGCATCCTTGATGATCAGCGCCAGCGGCATCTCGTTGACGAACTGCAGAACTTCTTCATACGGATGTTGCACCCAGACCACCTCGCTGGTGACCTCGATGCCATGGCGCGCGAGCAAGCCGGCCTGTTCGGCCAGCCATTGGCGATGGGTACGCAGATAACCGTCTCGGGCCAGGCGGATTTGTTCGGGGGCGAACAGGCCCACCACGGCCAGCGCCTGCAAATAGTCGAAGGCGACAATGTGCAACGGCAGTTGCATGGCGACTGCCAGCGCAGCGGCACGTTCGAACGCCGGTGTGTGGGTCATGGCTGGGGGAGCGATCAACAGTAAACGCGGAGTCTGCGACATGGGGCACCTCGGCACGATGGCCATCTGGATCGAGTGAACAGGGTTCCAGATTGCGCGTTCCTGCCGCCGGCGAGTTGATCTTGATCAGCTCTGCATGACACGCCCCGAGGCCAACATCGAACCCTCGCCGCCGCTGTTTCAGTACCACAAGCTGCCGGCCCACATCGCCAGGGTCAGCAGCACCTGCCCGGGAATCACATAAGCGGCGAAACGCCGGCCACCGCTGACCCAGGCCACCACGCATTTGCTCAGCGAGTTGCTGCTGATCGCGATCAGGGCGGGACCGACAATCGCCTCCACCGGTAACAGACCGGCCTTGGCCAGCCCGGCGATAGACGCGGTCGAGGCGTGGGCATCGGCAAATCCGCTGAAGGTGGCGGTGAGCATCACACCCACCTGACCAAAGTGACTGAGCATTGCCGACGACACCAGGGTGATCGCCGTCATGGTCAAGGCAACGACCACGGCAAGTTTCGGATTGAATGCGCCGCCCACCGACATCGTCTCGGCAGCCCCTCGGGTCGGCCGGGGAAACATCAGACAGGCGCTGTAAATCAGCGTAGCAATACTGCCGGCCATTAACGGCAGCCACATGTTGCGCAACAAGGCTGGATCGACTGCGGCGAGAATCAGCCCGGTCTGAATCATGGTCGCCAGATTGGACAGCAGCGCCGCCGCGCTGAGAACCCGTAGATTCGAAGGTTCTCGGGCGACCCGATGGCCCATGGTCGCAATGGTCACGGTGCTGGACGCGAAACCTGAGGCGATGGCGCTGATGGCGTAGCCGTAACGAACGCCCAGCGTCCGCACCGCGATGTGCCCGGCCGCCCCCACCAGCATCAGTAACACCGTCAAGGTGCAAATGGTGCGCAGATTGATCGCGGCGTAAGGCCCGATGTAACGGTCCGGCGTCAACGGCAAGACCACCAGCGCGGTAATCAGCAAGACCAGGCCGTCGCGCATTTCGGTTTCGCTCAACTGACTGATCGCGAAGTCATGCAGCTTTTCCCGATACGTCAGCAATCCCGCCACCACCACGCCAATGGCGACCGCCAGTTCGGCAGAGCGGGTGCACAACGCGCCCAGTATGAGCACGGTGATCAGCGCCACTTCGCTGGTCACGCCGGGGTCGTCATCGCGCCCGCGCCAATAGGCGACGGTGATCAGCAACGTCAAACCGATCGCGACAATCCCGACCAACAGCGCCGCCCCCACCGCCATCGCGGCGTAGCCCAGCAATGCGGTGATCGCGAATGTACGCAAACCTGCGCTGCCTCGACGCTCTCCGGAACCCTTGTGACGTTCGCGCTCAAGACCGACGAGCATGCCAATGCCCAAGGCAGCCGCCGCCCCCATCATGCCAAGGGATTCATTCATCGTCGATTTGCCTTGCCTCGTCCCTGCGCCAATCGGATTCAGCCCGCGACAGCCTCCACAGCTCCGGCCGGTGCCGGCAGTGCAAACACTTTGCGTTCAGTTGCTTGCGGCCAGGGGTGTGGCGCGTCGATGCGGGCCTTGAGTTGGCTGACAAATGCTTGAGCGTCCTCCAACTGATTGAAGTACACACGACAATCATCCAGCGACACAACCCAGCCGTGCGGCACCGCCGTTGCACTGATATCGATGTTCATCGAAAAGCCTCCGTCAAATCGAAAAAGAGCCGTTGTTCAAGGAGTGATCGCCACTTTCATGACCCCGTCACGCTGGTGTGCAAACAGTTCATACGCCGCCTCGATGTCATCGAGTTTGAAGCGATGGGTTACCAGCGGCGACAGATCCACCGCACCGCTTTGCACCACCGCCATCAAGCGGCGCATGCGCTCCTTGCCTCCGGGACACAGGGTCGAGACGATGCTGTAATCGCCCAGGCCGGCGGCGAAGGCACCGAGCGGGATGTGCAGGTCGCTGGAATACACCCCCAGGCTCGACAAGCGGCCGCCGGGACGCAGCACCCGCAATGCCGATTCGAACGTGCCCTGAGTACCCAGCGCTTCAATGGACACGTCAACGCCGCGACCATCGGTCAAGGCCATGATCTGCTCGACCACGTCGCCATCCTTGAAGTTGACCACGTGGGTCGCGCCCAGCCGCCGTGCGACGCTCATGCGCTCCGGCACGGCATCGACGCCGATGATCGTGGTCGCGCCCTTGAGCCGCGCACCGGCCACGGCACACAGGCCAATCGGCCCGAGGGCAAACACCGCGACGCTGTCGCCGATGTTGATCTCCCCGCGCTCCGCCCCGGAAAACCCGGTGGACATGATGTCCGGGCACATCAGCACCTGTTCGTCGCTCAAGCCATCAGGGATCGGACACAGGTTCGCCAAGGCGTCCGGCACCAGCACGTATTCGGCCTGGCAGCCGTCGATGGTGTTGCCGAACTTCCAGCCGCCAATCGCCTTGAAACCGTGGCGGGTGTCCGGGCCGTCCTGCGAGCCACAGCCGCACAGGCACGCGTAACTTTGTCCGCTGGGGGTGATGGCCCCGGCAATCACCCGCTGCCCTTCAACGAAGCCACGCACTTGCGAACCCAGCCGTTCGATAACGCCCACCGGCTCGTGACCGATGGTCAGCCCTTTGGCCACCGGGTATTCGCCGCGCAGAATATGTATGTCAGTGCCGCAGATGGTCGTGGTGGTGACACGGACCAGCGCATCCAGTGGCCCGACCTCCGGAATAGGTTTGTCTTCGAGCACAATGCGGTTCTTTTCGACGAAGATCGCCGCTTTCATGGTGGCCATGGTCAATTCCTCCGAGCGAGTCGCAGCTTGAGTCGTCATAAAGACTGCGCCGCCATCACGGTCCCGAAATTGATAATGGTCAATAATCCATGAATCAGCCCGCCGCACTGCTCGCGAAGGGGGCATTCCAGACAACATCTGCACCGACTGCGCCACCGCATTCGCGAGCAAGCTCGCTCCCACACGGAATCTGTGGCGGGTGCTGAAAGTGTGTGCACCACTGTAAAACCTGTAGGAGTGAGCCTGCTCGCGAAGAGGCCAGCCCAGTCAACAGCTGCACTGACTGATC
>Ga0308163_10001048_pt1 | contig 34672 bp, 38 predicted proteins | sample PhyTR1_FD_201037 | JGI IMG/M metagenome (GOLD analysis project Ga0308163, IMG submission 201037) | Phyllosphere microbial communities from UC Gill Tract Community Farm, Albany, California, United States - DLSLT.R1 | ecosystem: Host-associated > Plants > Phyllosphere > Unclassified | place: USA... | reverse complement strand
TGTGGTGTTCGTGAGAAGTAGTCGGTCGGAGACTAGCTCGAGACGACTGCCTTGTTGCCGAGGCGTTCGCCCGACTCGGTGTCGAACACGTGCACGTGGTTCGGCGTGGCCGTCAGGTACACGGTGTCGCCGAGCGACGGGTGCGAACGGCCGTCGACGCGGGTGACGATGTCGGTGCGCTTGCCGTCGATCTCGGAGTGGCCGTAGAGGTATCCGTCGGCGCCGAGCTCCTCGACGAGGTCGACCTCGACCGCAAGGCCCTGGCCCTGGGTGGTCGAGACGATGATGTCTTCGGGGCGCACGCCCACGGTGACGCTCTTCGCGGTGGCCTGCGACAGCGTCTCGCGGTCGACGGGAACGACCGACGAACCGAACGCGATGCCACCGTCGACGACGTCGGCGTTGAACAGGTTCATGGCGGGGCTGCCGATGAAGCCGGCGACGAACACGTTGTTCGGCTTCTCGTACAGGTCGCGCGGGGTGCCGACCTGCTGCAGGATGCCGTCCTTGAGAACCGCGATGCGGTCACCCATGGTGAGGGCCTCGGTCTGGTCGTGAGTGACGTAGACGGTGGTGACGCCCAGGCGGCGCTGGAGCGACGCGATCTGGGTGCGCGTCTGCACGCGGAGCTTGGCGTCGAGGTTCGACAGCGGCTCGTCCATGAGGAACACCTGGGGCTGGCGCACGATGGCGCGGCCCATGGCGACGCGCTGACGCTGGCCACCAGAGAGGGCCTTCGGCTTGCGGCTGAGGTACGGCTCGAGGTCGAGGAGCTTTGCCGCCTCGAGAACGCGAGTTGCGCGGTCTTCTTTGCCGACGCCCGCGATCTTGAGCGCGAAGCCCATGTTCTCGGCGACCGTCATGTGCGGGTAGAGAGCGTAGTTCTGGAAGACCATGGCGATGTCGCGGTCTTTCGGGGGAACGTCGGTGACGTCGCGGTCGCCGATGAGGATGCGACCTTCGTTGACCTCTTCGAGGCCGGCGAGCATGCGCAGGGTGGTCGACTTGCCGCAGCCGGAGGGCCCGACCAGAACGAGGAACTCGCCGTCGGCGACCTCGAGGTCGATCTTGTCGACCGAGGCGCGGGTTGCACCGGGATAGATGCGGGTAGCTTTGTCAAAAGTGACAGATGCCATGGGTGTTAATCTCCTTCACCGGCAGGTACGTGCCGGACGATCCGTTGTGATGGATTGAACTGAACCGACATCAGTGGCGGTCCATCGCTCATTATGTCACGGATCGCGGCCCCCGAATGAGGCACCCCCGCGCCCCTGTTTGGATATTTCCCAGTTAGGCCCTCTACGCTGGAGTTTCCGGCCGCTTTCGGCCCGATCGATTTTCTCTTCTCTCACCCGGAGTTCTACACGTATGTCTTATGGCTCAGCCGGAGATGGTCGTCTCTCTAAGAACGAACGACGCGAAGCCGCACGCGAAAAGGCGAAGGTGCTTCGCGAGCAGCAGCGCAAGAAAGACATCCGCAACCGGATCTTCCTCTTCGGAGGCCTCGGGGTCGTCGTCATCGCGATCGGCATCGCCGTCACGCTGATCATCGTCAGCGCTATCAAGCCTGCCGGTCCCGGCCCCATGAACATGGCCAGCGACGGTGTCACGGTGAGCAAGGGCTTCGTCGCTACGACGGCCCCGTCGCAGCCGGCCGATGCCGCCCCCGCCGTTCCGACGCCCGACTACTCGAACGGCGTCGTCGATATTCAGGTCTACGTCGACTACCTCTGCCCGTTCTGCGGTCAATTCGAGTCCACCAACGCCGAACAGATCGGCCAGTGGATCGATTCGGGCGCTGCGACACTCACCACGCACCCGCTCGCAATCCTCGACCGTGGGTCGCTCGGCACGAAGTACTCGACGCGCTCGGCCAACGCTGCAGCATGTGTCGCGAACTACTCGCCCGACAGCTTCTACGCGTACAGCGCGCTGCTCTTCAAGAACCAGCCTGCAGAGAATACAGAGGGCCTCGACAACGCTGCGCTCAAGGGCTACGTCACCGACGCCAAGTCCGACAAGGTCTCTCAGATCGAGAAGTGCATCGACGACACCGAGTTCAAAGACTGGGTCAGCGCCTCGACCGCTCGAGCTCTGAAGGGCCCGCTGCCCAATACCAAGGTCGAGAAGGTCGAAGGAACGCCGACGGTCCTGGTGAACGGACAGCAGTACTCGGGTTCGCTGACCGACGCCGACGCGTTCTCCGCCTTCGTTCTGCAGGTCGCCAGCGAGGCCTACTCCACGGCTACGCCCGCTCCGACGCCCGAGCCCACCGTCGCGCAGTAGCGCGACACCGGGAGCGCCTCGCTCGACCGCCGCACATGGCTAGAATGAGGTGTTCCATCTGCCGGCGTGGCGCAATTGGTAGCGCACCGCTCTTGTAAAGCGGGGGTTACGGGTTCAAGTCCCGTCGCCGGCCCCACAGTCCCGAAATGCCCTCGTAGCTCCCACGATGCGGGGGTATTTCCTGGCGTGGGCGTGGTCTGGTGTGACCCCGCCTTTTGTGTACCCGCTGAGATGGCGCAAACGGCGGCATGACCGAGGTCTGATCCAGCCATTCGCGACATCTCGCGCCGCCTTTGCGCGGGGTGCGGTGACGGGGACGACTCAGTGTGCGCTGCGGACGCGGCGGCGATCCAGTCCGAGCGAGACGAGAAGGATGCTCACGCCGGCGATCGACAGGCCGATGCCGACCCAGGCGGGCGCGATGTATCCGAATCCCGCGGCGATAACGACGCCGCCGAGGAATGCGCCGAGCGAGTTGCCGAGGTTCAGAGCCGAGTGATTGAGCGCCGCGGCGATCGATTGGGAGTCGTGCGCGACATCCATGAGTCTGGCCTGAATGGTCGGCGACGCGGCCGAGACGAACGCGCCGATGAAGAAGATCGAGATGAAGAGTCCTGGTGCGCTCGCAGCGGTGAGACCGAAGGCCAAGCATGCGAGGCCGATGCCCGGCATGAAGATGAGCAGAGCACGAGCGACCGACTTGTCGGCCGCCCAGCCACCGATGAAGTTACCGATGGTCATGCCCACACCGAACGTCACGAGCACGAGTGGCACCACTCCGGCGCCGAGGCCTGTGACATCGGTCACGACCGGAGCGATATAGCTGTACACGGCGAACATGCCGCCGAAGCCGATGGATGCCATGGCGAGCGTGAGCCAGATCTGCGGGCGCGAGAATGCCCTGAGCTCGTTGCGGATCGTGCTCTCGGGATTGCCCGCCTGGAACGGCACCGTCGCGAGAATCGCCACGAGGGTCGCCGCGAAGATCACTGTCACGAGCCAGAATGCGCTGCGCCAGCCGAAGTTCTGGCCGAGATACGTTCCGATCGGAACGCCGATGACGTTCGCGATCGTGAGACCGGAAAGCACGAACGCTACTCCGCGAGCTCGTTTGCCCGGACCCATGAGTGTGGCGGCGACCAGCGATGCGATGCCGAAGTATGCGCCGTGCGGCAGGCCAGAAACGAAGCGCGCGGCGAGGACCCAGCCGAACGATGGCAGCACCGCGGTGGCGAGGTTGCCGATGACGAAGCACGCGACCAAGACGGTGAGCAGGCGCTTGCGAGGCCAGCGGGCGGCAGCGGCCGCGATCGTGGGCGCTCCCACGACGACGCCGAGAGCGTAGGCGGAGATGAGGTGGCCTGCGGTGGCATTCGCGTCGGCGGAGTTCGAGGCGTACAGCGTCGGGAGGAGATCCTGTGCGATGTTCGGCAGCAGCCCCATCGAGACGAACTCGGTGACCCCGATGCCGAAGCCACCGAGCGCGAGCGCGAGCAAGGCGAACCATCGGCGCCGCGGCGAGTACTGAAGATGCCCGAGCCGCGATGAAGCGACCGCGGCGGAGCCCCCGCTGCTCACGGTGCCGGTGGGCCGGATGGTCTGGGTGGGTGCGTCGGATTCAGTCACGAGACCTCGATTCTATCCCGTGGAGGGCCGGGGTTCGAATCGATTCGACCGCCGTCGATTACAGCGTGGAGACGTGCCTGCGCGCATCGATCCGTGAGCGGCGCCGATCTCTCGGGCGATCAGGGTGTCGACCCGTGTAGATCCAACCGAGCATCTGCTCACCCGGCCCGAGACGGTGCGCGGCCCGCACTGCCTCGCTACGGGTCTGGATGCCCGTGCGCCACATCGCGCCGTAGCCGCGTTCGTGCAGTAGAAGGGTGAGCGCGTGGGCGACGCCGGATGCTACGGCCTCCTGCTCCCAGTACGGCACCTTCACGCTGGGTCGGGGTGAGACGACCACGGCGAGCAGCAGGGGCGCCCTGAACGACTTGCGGATGCTCTTCTCGGCGTCGTGCCCGTGCAGTCCGGATGCTGCGGCGAGGCTCTCGCCGACCGTGCCGCGGGAGTCTCCTCGGATCTCGATGACGCGCCAGGGAGCCAGTCCGGAATGGTCGGCGACCTGGCCGGCGGCCTCGACCAGCTCGAGGATCTCGTCGTGGCTGGGCGCCTCATCGGTGACCTTCGAGCTCGAGCGCCGCTCGTGCAGGGCATCGAAGACGGATGCCACGGCGTTACTCGGCGGGATCGAACTCGAGGGAGATCGAGTTCATGCAGTAGCGGTCGCCCGTGGGCGTCTGCGGAGCGTCATCGAAGACATGGCCCAGGTGGGAGCCGCAGGCGGCGCAGCGTACCTCGGTGCGCACCATGCCGAGCGTGGAGTCGGTGATGAGTTCGACGGCGTCGGTCGACGACGGATCGTAGAAGCTCGGCCAGCCGCAGTGGGAGTCGAACTTCGTCGTGCTGCGGAAGAGTTCGGCGCTGCAGCCCTTGCACCGGTAGATGCCCTCGCGGCCCTCATCGAGCAGCTCGCCGGTCCATGGCCGCTCGGTAGCGGCCTGACGCAGCACCGCGTACTCGTCGGCCGACAATTCCGCACGCCAGTCCTGATCGCTCTTCTGAACGTCGTAACTCATCGAGATGACACTCCTTCTTCCCCTTCCGATCGCGGTGTCGCGTTCAGTGAGGCTCTTCCATCATCACAGTAAACTTCTGGCTCATGCCCCTCGAACCCACACCCGCGATCGTTCAGAAGAGCTGGAGCGAGCTGACCACAGCCGAGCTCTACGAGATCATCAAGCTGCGCACCGATGTGTTCTTCGTCGAGCAACGAGTAAGCGAGAGCGAACTCGATCGTCGCGACAGCGAGCCGACCACGCAGCACCTGTGGATCCCCGGCGAGAACGGCGACGTGGCCGCCTACCTTCGCGTGCTGCGCGACGAGGTCGCGGAGTACGGCGACGCGTATCGGCTGCCGGGCCGCGTGGTCGTCGGTGCCGCCTATCGGGGCAGAGGCCTGGCCCAGCGCCTGCTCGCCCGGGTTGTCGAGCTCTACGGGGCCGAGTCCATGTTGTTGCATTCCCAGAGCTATATCCAGAGCCTCTACGCCGCGTTCGATTTCGTCGTTGTGGGGGACGAGTTCATCGAGGGCGGCATCCCGCATCGCACCATGTTCCGCGCCGCAAGGTAAGCATCGCGGCATGCCCGGCTCATTCGGCGGATGCAGAGGATGCAAACCATAGGATGTGACGATCGGGGGCCGGACGGTTCCCAGGCACGATATGGAGGCCGCGTGGGAGCCGCGAAGAATCTCGACGAGCAGCAGGCGGGCGACGGCGCGACCCCGAACCTGAGCGCTCGCGACGTCGCGATCCTGGCGTTCGAGCGCACCTGGTGGAAGCACGCTGGCGCCAAGGAGCAGGCCATCCGCGACGAATTCGGGCTGTCGGCAGCCCGCTACTATCAACTGCTGGGCGCTCTCATCGATTCGCCCTCCGCCCTCGCCCACGATCCGATGCTCGTCAAGAGACTTCATCGTGTGCGGGATGCCAGGACGGCGGCGCGTTCAGTTCGCCTCACGTCCCTCGACGATTAGGACCCGAGACCACACCATGGCCAAGCCTCCATCGGATCGATTCGATACCATCCCTGCCGACCTCCATCGCACCGGCGCGCACCGCGGCGCGCGGCGCAAGGGCCGGGGGTGGATCGCGTTCGCCTGGGCGGCTCTGGCCACGGGTGTCATCGTGGCCGCAGGCGTGATCACTCTCGCGGTCATCAACGACAGCATCAAATTCGACGATTTGCTCGGCGGTACGACGGCATCGACGCCCACCCCGACTCCCACTCCTACTCCAGAGGTCACGCCGGTCCTCGACCCTGCCGTCACCGTGACGGTGCTCAACGGCACCGAAACGGTCGGCCTCGCCGCGAACGTCGGCGAAGCGATGCGCGACGCCGGATGGGCGGGCATCGGATCGACCGCCAACGCGAGTGCCACCGACTTCAAGACGACCACGGTCTACTACGTCGACCCGGCGCAGGAGGCTGCCGCCCTCGGGCTGGCGGACTCGCTCTTCGCAAAGGCCACGGCCGACGCGTCGGCCAATGGAGTGACCCTGTCGATCACCTCGATCAGGGTCGAGCAGTCCGACCAGTTCCAGGGCGCTCAGCTCACCGTCGTGCTCGGCGCGGACTTCGTCGAACCGTCTGTGGACGGCTCGACAGACGAGCCGGTGCAGTAGCCCTGGCGGGTCAGAATTCTGGCTCCATATTTCCGCGATGTTTCGGTCATGTTGAGATGCGGAAACGGATGTTCCGTTTCGCTGTCAACGCCTGAATTCGCGTCATTCCGCTGATTAGTATCGGCCTTGGTCGCCCGTGTTCCTGCGGGTGTCCTGACGACACACATTCGGCAATGGGGAGTAACAATGGCGAACGGAACCGTGAAGTGGTTCAACGCTGAAAAGGGCTACGGTTTCATCACCGTCGACGAGGGAGGGCAGGACGTCTTCGTGCACTACTCGGCGATAGAGATGGGTGGCTACAAGGTGCTCGAGGAAGGCCAGCAGGTCATCTTCGAAGTAGGTACCGGTTCGAAGGGGCCCCAGGCCGAAGCCGTCAGGCTCGCCTAGGACAGGTCACCGCCCAACGCGTCGCCGAGAAGCGACGCCCGACACTCTGAACGCCGTCCGCGAAAGCGGGCGGCGTTCGTCGTTGCAGCTTGCACTCGCCTGCCCTGAGTGCCAATATTGTCTTAGCACTCTCTCCAATGGAGTGCTAATTCTTTGATTGTCTCCGGGAGGGACAGAAACACTTATGGCAAAGATCATTGCTTTCGATGAAGAGGCCCGTCGCGGCCTTGAGCGTGGACTGAACATTCTGGCCGACGCCGTCAAGGTCACGCTCGGCCCGCGCGGTCGTAACGTCGTCCTCGAGAAGAAGTGGGGCGCTCCCACCATCACGAACGACGGTGTTTCGATCGCTAAAGAGATCGAGCTCGACGACCCGTACGAGAAGATCGGTGCAGAGCTCGTCAAGGAGGTCGCCAAGAAGACCGATGACGTCGCCGGTGACGGTACGACCACGGCTACCGTGCTCGCTCAGGCACTCGTCCGCGAAGGCCTGCGCAACGTGGCGGCCGGCGCCGACCCCATCACGCTGAAGCGCGGCATCGAGAAGGCCGTCGCCGCTGTGACCGCCGAGCTCGTCGCCAACGCGAAAGAGATCGAGACGAAGGAAGAGATCGCCGCTACCGCGTCGATCTCCGCCGGAGACCCCGAGATCGGCGCACTGATCGCCGAAGCGATCGACAAGGTCGGCAAAGAGGGCGTCGTCACCGTCGAGGAGTCGAACACGTTCGGCACCGAACTGGAGCTGACCGAGGGTATGCGCTTCGACAAGGGCTACCTGTCGCAGTACTTCGTTACCGACCCCGACCGCCAGGAAGCCGTCTTCGAAGACCCCTACATCCTGATCGTCAACAGCAAGGTCTCGAACATCAAGGACCTGCTGCCGATCGTCGACAAGGTCATCCAGAGCGGCAAGCAGCTGCTCATCATCGCCGAAGACGTCGACGGCGAGGCTCTGGCCACGCTCGTGGTCAACAAGATCCGTGGCATCTTCAAGTCGGTCGCCGTCAAGGCTCCCGGCTTCGGCGACCGCCGCAAGGCTCAGCTGCAGGACATCGCGATCCTCACCGGTGGCCAGGTCATCTCTGAAGAGGTCGGCCTCAAGCTCGAGAACGTGACCCTCGACCTGCTGGGTAAGGCCCGCAAGGTCGTCATCACGAAAGACGAGACCACGATCGTCGAGGGTGCCGGCGACGCCGACGCTATCGCCGGACGCGTTCAGCAGATCCGCAACGAGATCGAGAACACCGACAGCGACTACGACCGTGAGAAGCTCCAGGAGCGCCTCGCGAAGCTCGCCGGTGGAGTCGCCGTCATCAAGGCCGGAGCTGCGACCGAGGTCGAGCTCAAGGAGCGCAAGCACCGCATCGAAGACGCTGTGCGCAACGCCAAGGCAGCCGTCGAAGAGGGCATCGTCGCCGGTGGTGGCGTCGCTCTCATCCAGGCCGGCAAGACCGCGTTCGAGAAGCTGTCGCTCACGGGTGACGAGGCGACCGGCGCGAACATCGTTCGCGTCGCCATCGACGCTCCGCTCAAGCAGATCGCTCAGAACGCGGGCCTCGAGCCTGGCGTCGTCGCCGAGAAGGTTCGCAACCTGCCCGTCGGACACGGCCTCAACGCCGCGACCGGCGAGTACGTCGACATGCTGGCCGCCGGCATCAACGACCCGGTGAAGGTCACGCGCTCCGCGCTGGTCAACGCCGCGTCGATCGCCGGTCTGTTCCTCACCACCTCGGTGGTCGTGGCAGACAAGCCCGAGAAGGTTGCGGCTCCGGCCGGCGACCCCACGGGTGGCATGGACTTCTAAGTCCCTTCGTCTGATCAGACCGTGGTCTGAAGAGACAAGACACAAGCGGGCGATTCCTTCGGGAGTCGCCCGCTTCGTCGTATGCGGCGGCTAACCGAGGCCCTCTTTGCTACACAGAAAACATGCGCACATTCTGCAGTTCGACATCGGCGTAGGTCTGCGCCGCCGCCGAGAGTGCCTGTGTGATCGAGGCGAGGCTCTCTTCGACCCGGGTCTGGGTGCCTCGCCAGTCGAGCACGACGGCCTGAAACGCCACCGCTGCCTGGCCCGTCCAGCTGCCTTCGAGAGAGGTCAGCTGGCCGTGCATCGCGGTGACATCGGCCTGGATGCGTTCGATGGTGCTGCGGATGGATGAGGCGCTCGCGCTGACCGCCTCGCTGTCGACCTGGTACTGGGTCATGATGGATGCCTGCTCTTTCGTCTCTGCTTCGCTGACGCCGATGGATCGATCGGCAGCAGCAACGCTAGACGCGAGCGGTCTGGAGTCAGGAGGTCGAGTCGGAGTCTGTGGATGACTCGGTAGAACCCTGCTCGACGAGGAGAGGAAGCGAGACGCGGAACGTCGCTCCGCCGCCCTCTGTCTCGAGCGCCCGTACAGTGCCGCCGTGAGCGGCCACGATCGACGAGACGATGGCGAGGCCGAGGCCGCTGCCGCCCGTTTCGCGGGTGCGGGAGCTATCGGCCCGCCAGAATCGCTGGAAGATCTTCTCGCGGATCTGGGGCGGGATGCCCTCCCCGTGGTCGATGACGTCGACCGTGGCCAGTCGATTGCGTTCGTCGACGCTCACCGCCAACTCGATCGGGCTGTCGTTCGAGGTGAACCGCAGGGCGTTGCCGATGAGGTTCGCGAGCACCTGGCGGATCTTGTTCTCCTCAGCCATCACCAGAGGTTGAACGGCGTTCTCGTCGTCGGCGTGCTCGAGTTCGAATGACGGAGTCACCGTCGCGGGCAGTACGACGCCATCCGACATGACCGGAGCGGTGGGCCCTGTTCGCGTGCTGCGCCGACGAAGCCGGGCGAACGCCGAGGAGAAGGGGATCGAGCCCGTCGCAGACTGGTCGGGCGACGACGCGCCACCGGCATCGGTCTCGCCCTCGGGCGCCACGGCGACCGCGGGGTTGAACGTGATCACGGGATCAGACGGACGAGAGGTCGAGACGCGGATGACCCGGCCCGGGCTGGAGGCGCGGGCATCGAGGGCGGCGTCCATGGCGATGGGAATGAGATTGACCGGGCTGAACTTCAGCGGCTTGGTCTCGTCGAGCCGCGCTAGTTCGAGGAGGTCTTCGACCAGAGAGCCCATGCGGATGGCCTCCTTCTCGATGCGGTCCATGGCCTGGCTCACATCGTCGGGAGTCTGCAGGGCGCCCATGCGGTAGAGCTCGGCGTAGCCGCGCACCGACACCAGGGGAGTGCGCAGTTCGTGGCTGGCATCGCCTACGAAGCGCCGCATCTGTTCGATCGTTCGAGCTCTGTCATCGAACGCCCTGTCGATGCGACTGAGCATGGTGTTCAGCGACCGGTTGAGTCGCCCGACCTCTGTATTGGGAGTCTCGACCGCCATGCGCTGGCTGAAGTCGCCGCCGTCGGCGATGGCGGCCGCCGTGCGCTCGACCTGTCTGAGGGGAGCGAACGTGCTGGAGACGAGGAGGCGGGTGAGCATCGCGCCGAGCACGACCACACCGATGCCGAACGCCAAGAAGATCGAGAGATAGGTCGTGGTGGTGTTCTCGGTGTCTTCGAGAGACTGCGCGATCACCAGCGTGTTGTTCGTTCCATAGCCGTCGACCGGCAGCACTAACGACACGGCGAGCCAGTCGGCAGAGCCCTTGGTGCTGTGTACCGTGAACCGGGCGCTGCCCAAGGCCGTGGCCGTGGCCATGTCGATGCCGGCGACTTGAGGGGCGGGCATGCCCGCGGCATCCCAGTTCGTGACCTGAGGCTGACCGTTCGCGTCGAGCAGCGCGACGAAATAGGTCTTGGGCGCCGAGCGCACGTCTTCGCGATCGAAACCGCGCTGGGTAGCACCCGGTCCGAGCACGGAGGTGGGCTCCGCATAGGCGTTCTCCAGCCGCTGTTCTACCTGATTCATCAGATAGGTGCGCAACACGGCCATCGTGCCGATGCCCGACACGACGAGGCCGAAGGTGAGCATCAGCACGGTCACGCCGGTGATCTTGTTGCGCAAGGAGATCGCGTTCCAGCGCCTGAGGATTATGTGCTGCATGTCGCAGATCAGGTTACGCCAGGCGGCTGGGTAAACCTCCCTATGCCTTCGATACCTTCAGCATGTATCCGAATCCGCGCTTGGTCTGGATGAGCGACTCTTCGGAGTGCGCATCGAGCTTGCGGCGCAGGTAGGAGATGTAGCTCTCGACGATGCCGGCGTCGCCGTTGAAGTCGTACTCCCAGACGTGGTCGAGGATCTGAGCTTTCGACAGCACACGGTTCGGGTTCAGCATCAGGTAGCGCAGAAGCTTGAACTCGGTGGGGCTCAGCTCGATGGCCTCGTCGCCCACGTAGACCTCGTGGGTGTCCTGGTCCATCGTGAGTTCGCCTGCGCGGATGATGGCGTCTTCGTCGGCCTGCATCGTTCGGCGCAGAATCGCCTTGATGCGAGCGACGATCTCGTCGAGGCTGAACGGCTTGGTCACGTAGTCGTCGCCGCCGACGGTAAGGCCGGTGATCTTGTCTTCGGTGTCGTCCTTCGCCGTGAGGAACAGGATCGGGGCGGTATAACCGGATGCCCGCAGCCGCTTCGTGACGCCGAATCCGTTCATGTCGGGCAGCATCACGTCGAGGATGATGAGGTCGGGTTCCTCTTCGAGGACGGCTGAGATGGTCTGTGCACCGTTGGAGACGGCGCGCACGGCGAAGCCTGCAAAACGCAGGCTCGTGGTAAGCAGGTCGCGGATGTTCGGTTCGTCATCGACGATAAGGATTCGGGGTCCAGTCATGAGATTAGTATCTGCGGGTATTCTGAACGTTATCTGGGAGTAGTTGGGGAACAAAAGTCAACTTTCCTGGGAGCCCCGATGGCGTCGGTATCGCGCGCAGGCGCGCATTACGATCGTGCGATGTCCTTCTCCATCGCCCTGACCGACGAGATCACCCTGCGGCTTCTGAGAAGCGGCGATGCTGGCGCGGTGGCGGACGCATACGACCGCAATCGGCGTCACCTCGCCCCGTGGGATCCAGAGCGGACAGAAGAGTTCTTCACGGCCGCGCACCAATCGAATGTCGCAGCCATCCAGCTAGCGCAACACGAGGCCGGAACGGCGTTGCCCCTCGTTCTCGCGGCAGGTGATCGCATCGTCGGGCGCGTCAACCTGTCGAACATCGTGCGCGGCCCGTTTCAGAGCGGCAACGTGGGTTACTGGGTCGACGCGGCGGAGACGGGCCGGGGCCTCGCCGGCGCAGCCATCGATGCGCTCGTGGCCCATAGCCGAGACGGTATGGGGCTGCACCGGCTCGAGGCCAGCGTTCTTCTCCACAATGCGGCGTCGCGGCGCGTGCTCGAGCGCGCGGGATTCCAGCCGATCGGGGTCGCGCCCCGCTATCTGCAGATCGCGGGTCGCTGGCAGGACCACCTGCTCACGCAGCGCATCCTGTATTGATGCTCTCGGATCAGAGGGCGGGCTGGGGGCTCAGCTCGTCGGCGTCGAGGATCGTGTAGCTATAGCCCTGTTCGGCGAGAAAGCGCTGCCGGTTCTGGGCGAAGTCCTGATCGACGGTGTCGCGGGCCACCAGCGTGTAGAAGTTGGCAGAGAGGCCGGACTCCTTCGGTCGCAGCAGGCGGCCGAGCCGCTGCGCTTCTTCCTGTCGCGACCCGAACGATCCCGACACCTGGATGGCGACGCTCGCCTCGGGCAGGTCGACCGAGAAGTTCGCCACCTTGCTCACCACGAGGATGGGCTCGCTTCCGTCGCGGAACGCCTCGTAGAGCCGCTCGCGTTCGGCGACCGGTGTTGCGCCGGTCAGCGACGGAACGCCCAGTTCGGTCTCGAGCTGCAGCAGCTGGTCGAGGTACTGCCCGATCACCAGGATGCGCTCGCCGGAGTGTTTCTCGATGAGCCGCTTGACGACATCCAGTTTCGCGGGGGCCGTCGCGGCGAGGCGATACCGTTCGTCGTCGGCCGAGGCCGCGTACTCGAGCCGCTCGTTCTGAGGCAGGTCGATGCGCACCTCAAAGCACTCGGCGGGAGAGATGAAGCCCTGGGCCTCGATCTCTTTCCACGGGGCATCGAAGCGCTTGGGGCCGATGAGGCTGAATACGTCGCCCTCGCGCCCGTCCTCGCGGACCAGCGTGGCTGTGAGGCCGAGGCGGCGGCGTGCCTGCAGCTCTGCGGTGAGCTTGAACACAGGCGCGGGCAGCAGGTGCACCTCGTCGTAGACGACGAGTCCCCAGTCGAGAGCGTCGAGCAGCTCGAGGTGCGCGTAGGCGCCCTTCCGCTTGGCCGTGAGGATCTGGTACGTCGCGATGGTGACGGGCTTGACCTCTTTGAGCTGGCCCGAGTACTCGCCGATCTCGTCTTCGGTCAGGGTCGTGCGCTTCAGTAGTTCGCTGCGCCACTGGCGAGCGGAGACCGTGTTGGTCACGAGAATGAGGGTGTTCGTCTTCGCGGTGGCCATCGCTCCCGCGCCGACGAGCGTCTTGCCGGCGCCGCAGGGGAGGACGACGACGCCGGAGCCCCGCTCGAAGAAGTTGCTGACGGCGAGCTTCTGGTAGTCGCGCAGCGCCCATCCGTCTTCGTGGAGGGCGATCTCGTGAGGGGTGCCGGGCGTGTAGCCGGCTCGATCGTCGGCGGGCCAGCCCAGCTTGGTCAGCTCCTGCTTGAGCTGTCCGCGTGCCCACGGGGCGACCGAGTAGGTGTCTGGTGAGCGTCGCTCGACGAGCAGGGGCGCGATCTTCTTGCCGGATGCGATCTGGCTGAGCACCGCGGAATCGGTGGCGCGCAGAAGGAGCCCGCCCTCGTCGTCGCGCTCGATGATGAGACGGCCGTACCGCGCGACGGTCTCCTCGATGTCGATCGAGACGGCCTGGGGGATAGGGAACTTCGAGTAGCGCTCGAGGGTTCCGAGGATCTCGGCCGCCTCGTGGCCTGCCGCTCGGGCGTTCCACAAGCCCAGCCGCGTGATGCGGTAGGTGTGGATGTGTTCGGGAGCGCGCTCGAGCTCGGCGAACACCGCGAGCTCGTGGCGGGCGCTCTCGGCGTCGGGATGCGCAACCTCGAGGAGGACGGTGCGGTCGCTTTGGACGATCAGTGGGCCAGACGGCATAACGTACAAGCCTACCGGCTGCGAGGTGCACCATGCCCTCGACGCATGGGGCTTGCGCGTTACGGGGCGGGTGCTACGCCGGTGATGTTGCGCAACGGAAGAGTGCGCTCCACTCCGGCTTTTTCGTCGATCGCGCGGAGCCGGCCCGCCGCCAGCGACAGGGGAGTCACGAGGAAGACCACCGTCTTGTCGTCGGGCATACCGACGCTGACCGCGAGCGGACTCTTCGCCTTGATGGCGACATCGAGCTGGCGGGCGATCCAGGCCTCGGGCGCGTCATCGACGGCGTGCGCGGATTCGCGAAGCCGGGCGACGAGGTCGACGAAGGGGCGCGGCTTGGGGGCAGGCGTCTTCTGCGACAGGCGAGCGCGAACCGGCGCGAAGGTGGCCCCGGATGCGCGTTCGGCCACGACCGGATACCTCGCGTCGGAGATCATCCAGAACAGCGTGTCGAAGGGGAACCGGCTCGTGAGCCTGTCGCCGCCGTCGTGTTCGAGGCCGAGCGAGGCGAGGCCGTGGTCGACCGCCAGCGTGCTGAGCAGCGCGTCGTCGTCACTGCGCACGTAGCTGCCGATGCCACGCAGCTCGTCTTCGGGGCTCGCCGCGCCAGCGCGCAGCCTGCCATAGCGCGAGCTGGCCTCGGTGACCAGGTATTCGACGGGCTGGGGAACGCCGGTGAGAGAAACCGAGCGGAAGAACGCGAGGATGCCCTCGGCCGTCTCGCCCTCGGCCAGCGCGCGGGTGACGCTCGCGGCAGAGATGCGATACGTGGATGCGAGGCCGCGGCCCTCGATGTCGGCGAGCGTACGCAGCCGCACGTCGACATCCGGAGTCAGAGGCCCAGGGGCGATGACGGTGAGGTCGTGCTGGAGATAGACGTTCGAGACTTCTGCGGGCAGAAGTGCGGCCGCGACCTCCGACAGAGGCTCCGTGGTGTTGTCCAGAAGAGCTCGTGCGGCCGCGCCGGGGTAGCCGTTCGCCGTGATGCCGAGGTATTCGGCGCTGTCCAGCACGAACGCGACCCGGCGACGGAGCGGTTCCCCTCCGGCCGGATAGAGGTAGGCGATGGTGCGCTGGGCGTCGGCACCCCAGGGGCGGCGGCTGCGGGATCGCAGAACTTCGCCGATGTCGTCGGCGAGAGCGTCTAGCCACGAGGTCGCAAGGGCGATCCATCTGTCTGCAGACCCCTTGAGCAGCCAGGGCAGGGCATCGTCCGTGGCCGTCCAGAGAAGATCGTCGAGGGTCACGAGGCCTGCTCGGCGCGCGATGCGCAGCAGAGCGTCGAGGTCGTTGGGCTCGATGGCGAGCGAAGCGAGCAGCCTCTTCGCGTCGGGCGCGGCCACGCCTCCCTTGGCGAGTTCTCTCACGGGCGTTGCGCGGAGTTCGTGCAGCAGCTCAGCGATGCCCGCCGTTGCGGTGAACGCCCGCTCCGCGGCCATCCGGTCGCTCGTGTCGCGTTGCGGCGCGAGGTCCGTGTCCTCTGGAGCCGGATCGTCGGCCAGTTGCTCGGACGACGGAAGACCGCGGTCCGGCCATGACTCGAGAACGTGGGTGACGGCATCCAGAGCCCGGCCCGGCGTCTGACCGTCGGTCAGAAACAGGCGGGCGGCGGGCTCGAGATCGGCCGGGTCGGCCTCAGTCGATGGATGCGCGAGGGCCGCGAGGGTGCGGCGGGGGAGCGTGGCGAGTGCGGCGTCGACGGATGCGGCATCGAGGAGCCGGTCGGCGAGGTCGAAGAAGTCTTTGATGCCGCGGGCATCATTCAGGCGCGTGGAAACAAGCGCGACAAGTGCGTCGTCATCCAGAAGCTGGAGTCGACCGGCGAGAGCGAGAGTGTCGCTCATCGAGGCTTCGGTGCCTCCTTGGCGCGGCGGCGGAGATTCATGAAGAGCAACACGAGAATGAGCACCAATCCGATGGGCAGCCCGATCAGCGGGAAGATCACCACGGCGGGCCAGGCGCCCTGGGACAACGCCTCGCCGCGCACTCCCGCCAGCGAAGCAATGAGGAATGACGCGAAACAGAGCAGCGACGCCCCGATGATGCCGGCGATCATGAAGGCCAGGATGCGCTCGCTCGAGCGAATCGGCGGTGTCTGCTTGTCTGTCACACCTCCAAGGATACGGTCTCCGCGCAGGCCGGTTAGGCTATCGTGTGCCCGCCAGCCCCGTGGCGGTCAGTATTCACACGAGGAGATCCGCGAATGCCTACCGGCAAGGTCAAGTTCTACGACGACGAGAAGGGCTTCGGCTTCATCAGCTCGGATGACGGCTCAGAGGTGTTCCTGCACGCGTCAGCCCTGCCCGCAGGTACGACGGTCAAGGCGGGCACGAAGCTCGAATTCGGCATCGCCGATGGCAAGAGGGGTGCGCAGGCTCTCTCGGTGCGCGTGCTCGAAGCGCCGCCCAGCCTCGTGAAGCTCAGCCGCAAGCCGGCCGACGACATGGCGATCATCGTCGAAGACCTGGTCAAGGTCCTCGACGGCATCGGAACGAATCTCAAGCGGGGTCGCTACCCCGACACGGCGCACAGCCGCAAGATCGCTGCGCTGCTGCGCAAGGTCGCCGACGAATTGGACGCGTAGACACCGGTGCAGCACTCCGACCCGACCCCCGACGAACAGTCTGACGACCAGGTCGAGGGCGAGACCGTCGAGACGACTCCTGTGTTCGAGGCCGACCCTGTTCTTCTGGCGGCCGTCGATCAGGCGCGGGGAGCGCTTCTCGAGATCACTCCCGCGTCGACCATCGGCGCGGTCGTCGGGCACACCGTGCACGACGAGCACGTGCTCAGCCTGCATTTCGCCTCGTTGATGCCCGGGTACCCCGACTGGCACTGGACGGCGACGCTCTCCCGGATCGATGCCGACAGCGAGCCCGCGGTTCTCGAGACCGAGCTGCTTCCGGGCGAGAACTCGGTTCTGGCGCCCGAGTGGACCCCGTGGTCGGATCGCCTCGAGGACTACAAGCTCGCGCAGGAGCATGCCGCTGCGCTCGCGGCGGACGAAGAAGACGACGAAGACGATGTCGACGACGACTCGGACGATGAAGACCTCGACGACGACGAGCTCGATCTCGACGACCACATTCTCGACGACGATGTGCTCGACGACGCCGTTCACGAGCATGCCGAGGCGGCGGTTCTCGACGCGTCTGTTCTGGTGCGCGGCGACGAAGCCCCTGCCGAGGCCAAAGCCGAGCAGACGGTCGATGTCAACGAGGAAGGCCTCACGGTCGTCGAGCTCGACGACTCCGAGCCGCGGTCGAGCGTCTACTACGACGAAGACGCGCCCGAAGACCTGCGCTGAGTAGCGCCGCCCGTTCTCTGCGTTCAGGGCTGCGCTGGTCGAGTAGCGCAGGCCGCCCGCGGCCGTAGCATATCGAGGCCACCGGATGCGGGTCTCGATACGGCCGCGGGTGCCCTACTCGAGCAGCGCGGAGGCTGGCGCTAGAGGTTCTCGACCACGTATTCGATCGACGCGATGAGAGCGCGCACGTCGGATGGCTCGATCGCCACGAAGGTGGCCACGCGCAGCTGGTTGCGGCCCAGCTTGCGGTAGGGCTCGGTGTCGACGATGCCGTTGGCACGAAGCACCTTGGCGACGGCGGCCGCGTCGATCGCGTCGTCGAAGTCGATCGTGACGACGACCTGCGAGCGGTGCTCCGGGTTGGTGACGAAGGGGCTGGCGTAGTCGACGGAGTCTGCCCAGTCGTAGAGAGCGCTCGACGACTCGGCGGTGCGGGCCGACGCCCAACCGAGGCCGCCGTTGCCGTTGATCCACTCGATCTGGTTGTCGAGCATCACGAGCGTGGCGATGGCGGGGGTATTGAGGGTCTGGTTGAGGCGCGAGTTGTCTACTGCGTTCTTGATGCTGAGGAACTCTGGGATGTACCTATCTGACGCCGCGATGCGCTCGACGCGCTCGAGGGCGGCGGGGGAGAAGAGGGCGAACCAGAGGCCGCCGTCTGATGCGAAGTTCTTCTGGGGCGCGAAGTAGTAGACGTCGGTGTCGGCCGCATCGAACTGGATGCCTCCGGCCGCGCTGGTCGCATCGACCACGGTGAGCGCACCCGCGTCGCCGTGAACGCGCTTGATCGGCGCCATCACGCCCGTGCTGGTCTCGTTGTGGGGCCAGGCGTAGACATCCACGCCCTCGACGACCTCGATCTCGCTGAGCGAGCCGCCGGCTGCGTTGATCACGTGGGGAGCCTCGAGCCAGGGGGCCTTCGCGGCAGCGGCGAACTTGGAGCCGAACTCGCCGAAGGTCAGGTGCTCGCTGCGCTTCTCGATGAGACCGAAGGCTGCGGCGTCCCAGAAAGCGGTCGATCCGCCGTTGCCGAGAACGACCTCATAGCCCTCGGGAAGCGAGAAGAGGTTCGACAGTCCGTCGCGTACCGATCCCACGAGATTCTTGACCGGTGCCTGGCGGTGTGACGTTCCCAAGAGAGAGGCCCCGCGAGTGGTGAGGTCGACGAGCTGCTCGGGGCGAACCTTCGAGGGGCCGCAGCCGAAACGGCCGTCGACGGGCAAGAGGGCGCTGGGAATTGTCAGTTCAGGCATGATGTTGAGTCTAGTGAGCCGAGCCTTACCCAGCGCGTCAAAACGTTATGGTGGAGGCGTACGTGCGCAACTTCCTAAGGAGTGATCGTTGGCCGATCTCATTGACACAACGGAGATGTACCTCCGCACGATCCTCGAACTGGAGGAGGAGAACATCATTCCGCTGCGCGCACGCATCTCTGAGCGCCTCGGACACTCCGGCCCTACCGTCTCCCAGACCGTCGGACGCATGGAGCGTGACGGCCTCGTCGTCGTGTCGGGCGATCGTCACCTCGAACTCACGGGCACGGGCCGCACCAAGGCCGTGCACGTGATGCGCAAGCACCGCCTCGCAGAGCGCCTGCTCAGCGACGTGATCGGGCTCGACTGGGAGTACGTGCACGAAGAGGCATGCCGCTGGGAGCATGTCATGAGCGAGCAGGTCGAGCGTCGCATCATCGAGATGCTCGATCACCCCACCGAGTCTCCGTACGGCAACCCCATTCCGGGCCTCGACGAATTCGGCGACGCAGCCGCGGTGCCTTTCACTCGTGGAGTCGTCAATCTGCTCACGCTCGTTCACGGAGCCGTCGGACCACAGACCAAGGTCATCCGTCGCCTCGGCGAGCCCGCGCAGGTCGACCCGGAGCTGCTGCTGCAGCTCAAGCAGTTCGGCGTCGTTCCGGGTAACACGGCCGCCTTCTCGCAGGTCGGCTCGTACATCCTGGTCGAGGTCGAGGGCTTCGCCGAGGGCCTCGAGCTTCCCAACGAGGTCGCGGGGCACATTTTCGTCGGCATCTGATTTGCCGGCTCCGTTGCTGGCTGTGCGCTGGTGGCGCGCTGTCAGCTGACCGTGCCAGAGTGACACGGGGGTCGGATTCGCATACCCTCGAACAGTTCCCCCGCTCTTCAGGGCGGCGGAGCACCGGATCAGGATGCGCCCTCCGACTGTCTCCTGCACTCACCGGCCCCGTTTTGCGCTCAGACGGTCGGACACGTCCGCCATTCATGGCATCGAAGGATACTCAGCCCCGTGGTCGAACCCACCGAATCGCAGAAGAACGTCGAGCACACTCGGCGACGCCGCGATTCACGGTCGGCGCAGCCTGCCACGGCACTGAGTCGCCGACAGCTGCGTGACCGCGAGCAGGCCGAAGCCGAAGCAGAGGCTCAGCACCGAGCCGCCGCAGCGCAGGCCTCTGCGGGTCTGAGCCGTCGAGAGCGGCGCGAGCGCGAGTTCGACGAGCGATACAGTGCGCGGCGTGACGCCGCGGCGCCTGCTCCGGATGCCGTGGTCGCCCCCGACGCGGACGTTCCCGTCGAGCCTGTGGAAGATCCGGGCCCCGTTGTCGAGGTCGCGCCCGTCATCGAGGCAGAAACGGTCGAGGATGCGGAGCCCGTCGTCAAGACGGAGCCCACGATCGACGTGGTCCTCGTCGAAGCGCCAGAACCTGTCGTGGAGCCAGAACCGGCCCACGCTCCCGTTGCACCCACGTCGAGGCGCGCTCGGCGCGCGCGCGTAGAGACGCCCGTCGTCGAGATCGCGAACACCCCCGCCGTCGAGGCCGAGACGGCTCCGGCTGTCGAGTCCGAGACAGCTCCCGCCGCTGAGGTCGAGAAGACTCCTGTCGCCGAAGATGAGCTCGTGGCGGAGCCATCCGGTGCCCCTGAGATCGACGAGCGGATGCTCGCGGTCGCCAACGTCGAGACGGTGCCGCTCGAGATCGAACTGGTGGCGCAGCATCCGCTGGTCGAGATCGAGACGGCCGAGCACATCGCCGCAGAGACCGTCATGAGCGCCGAGGTCGACTTCGCTGCGCCGCACGTCGCGCACGAGCCATCGACCATGAGCACCGAGATCGACATCGTCGAGCCGCAGGTCGCGCACGAGACCTTCTCTGCGCTAGCCACATCGGGTGACAGCACACCCGTGCGTCCGGTGCCCATCGCGTCGCCGCGCATCAGGCGTTCCCTTCCTGTCGCCGAGCTGCTGTCGTCGTCGAGCGGAACCTTCGTCTCGCACGCGCGGTTTCAGCCGATCAAGCGACGCATTCTTGCGGGCTTCGTCATGATGATCGCCGCGCTCTTCGTCGTCTCGATCTCGATTCCCTCGCTCGGCTTCGCGAGCACGTCGGACTTCTCGGCCAAGCAGACGCCCGGCGACGTCACCGACAGCCAGAACCTCTCTGTCGGAGAAGGTCCGGCACTGAACGCCGTGCGCGACGACTTCTACGCAGAGGGTGCGCCCGGCTCGCTGTACTCGACGACCAACAGCTACGTGTCGAAAGAGTCCCAGAAGCTGGCTCAGGAGCTGATGGCCGCCGTCGCAGCGGGCAAGCTCAAGGGCTCTGTGCCCGACCACATTCCCGAGATCAAGGCGCTGGCCGACGGCGTCGTCAAGCCCGACTGCGGCATCGATCTGCGCATTCTGCAGGTGATGGTGATTGCCGTACGCACCTTCGACACCGTGGCCGTGAGCGATATCAACCGCAAGTGCACCAACCAGATCGAGGGCGCCGGAACCGGCTCGTCGCACTACACCAATGGTGGCGGGCACGCGGTCGACTTCTACCTGATCAACGGCGCCTCCCTTCCAGGCGCAGACCCGAACACGATCAAGTTCGCCGAGGTTCTCGACCCGATCATGCCCGCCGGCTCGAACCTGGGTCAGAGCGAGTGCCGAGCGTCTGCCGGAATCTCCCTCAACCTGCAGAACTTCAAGGAGTTCCCCGACTCGTGCACTCACATGCACATCGATGTCGGCAGCACGACGGGAGCGCTCAACGTGAACCTCGACAGGGACTTCAAGTAGCCCTACACGGTGAGCTTTTTTCATTCCCGCCGTTACCAATCCGTTAAAATTGCTGTCATTTAGGTGACAAACAGGTAACGGTCACGTAGCATCGGACGAGTCCAGACCGCCGGAGCATGGCGATTGGGCGGCCCCGAGACACCTCTTTCCCCGTCTCTCGGCGCGCATAACCCGCAGACAAATCAGTGGGACGGGACGGCACCCTGGATGCCGCGCGAGGTGCCGGAGGTACAGACTTGACCGAATTTCGTGAGTCGCTGGACGCCCCGAACGGCCAGCCGAACCCGAACATCTCGATCGACAGCGCAGCCGGTGTGAACAACGCGGCGGCAACGCCACGTTCAGAGCGTGAGCCGCGCGAGTTCGAGAACGACATCGTTCCCGCCGTTCCGCGACCCATCGCCGTGGTGTCTCGCTCTGCGGCATCCGTGATCGCGGCGCCCCGCGCATCCGCCCCCGTGGCCAAAGCCGCGCCGACGGCACCGCCGCGTCGCTTCAAGAAGCCCACCAAGCGCGACGTCGCCGGCGGCGTCGTCATGGCGTTCGCTGTGGGGCTCATCGCGACGATGGCTCTTCCGGCATACGCATTCGGCAACGGCAATGCGGCCTTCGATGCGAAGAACTCCACCGACCTGGCCGGCGGCGCCCAGAGCATCACCGTCGACGACGCCACCGCTGCGCTGGCCGTGAGCCGCGATGCCTACACCGCTCCGACGAGCGAGCAGCTGCAGGCCGCGCGCGATGCCGCAGCCGCCGCGGTTGCTGCCACCGAGGCGAGCACGACAGCCGCTTCGAGCACGCCCACCGCGGGAACCTTCGCGGTCAACCCGCCCTCTGGTTCGTACAGCGGCCAGGCCGTCGTCGACTACGCCCAGCAGTTTGTCGGCGTCGTTCCGTACAGCGCCGGCGCCACACCCGAGGCCGGTTTCGGATGCGATGGGCTGACTCAGTATGTGTTCGGCCAGTTCGGCATCTACCTGCCACGCATCGTCGGCAATCAGGCCGCGATGGGCATCCGTGTCTCGCCCGAAGACGCCCAGCCCGGCGACCTGGTCGTGTGGCCGATGTACCACATCGGCATCTACGACGGCGCCGGCGGAGTGATCGACTCGCCCGACTGGGGCCGCATGGTCGAGCACCGCGCGCTGTGGGGCAGCTACTACTTCGTGCGCATCGTCTAGCGATCGTCGTCGCTGACCGATTTGTGAACAATCGGTTACAGCTCACCCGAACGGCGTGCCACATGGTTTGTGGTACGCCGTTCGTGGGTTACTCTTACTGCAATTATTCGAGCCTTTAGAGGAGACCTCGTGATAGCTGGCAGGAGCATCCGCACCACGGGTTGCCGCCTGCTTGCCGTCAGGAGTCACACGAGTGGACGTTGTCTGAGCCGGGTTCGGCTGAGTTAGGGTGCTGTCATTTTGACGGTGCCCTTTTTTTGTGTCCATTTGCTCCTCTGATCGCGAAGAAAATCGATGGGTGACACATCGGGTCCCTGCAAGCCGTGCAGGGCAATTCGAAAGGGCAACAATGCGAACACTTGTTTTGAACGCGGGATACGAGCCACTCGGAGTGGTCTCGTTCAAGCGCGCCATCGTTCTCGTGATGAACGAGAAGGCGACGATCATCGAGAGCGACGTCGAGCATCCGGTCTGGGCAACCTCGGGCCTGTTCGACCGACCGAGTGTCATCATCCTCACGCGCTACGTGCGCATTCCCTCAACCAGACTCATGCCCGTGTCGCGCAGGGGAGTGCTGCGCCGCGACGGCATGCGCTGCCTGTACTGCGGGGGATCGGCCACCACCATCGACCATGTGATGCCCAAGTCGCGCGGAGGCAAAGACACGTGGGAGAACCTCGTGGCCTGCTGCCTGCGCTGCAACAACATCAAGAGCGACCGCACCCCGGCCGAGATGGGCTGGACTCTGCGGGCCACTCCGAAGATGCCGCACCAGGCGGGCTGGACGGTCCGCGGAGCGGAGCGCGCGGAGCCGGCCTGGGAGGGGTACATAGAGAGCGCGGCGTAATCCCCGCCGCTCCCTGATCCTGGCCCTCGTTCCCTGAGCTGGTCGAAGGGAAGGCGCCATGGAACGGCTTCGCCGTGCCCTATTGATGGGCGGCTCCGCCGGGGTGCGCCGCTGGCGCAACCGGTCGAAGATTCTCGGACTGCGCTGGTCGAGTAGCCAAAGGCCGCCCGCTGCCGACGTGTATCGAGACCATCGCACCACGCGCTCTAAGCTAAACTCCTAAATGCCAGCCTCTGTAGCTCAATGGAAGAGCAATTCCGTCCTAAGGAACAGGTTGGGGGTTCGAGTCCCTCCAGGGGCACCAAATGTTCGTCTCTAGAACCCTGGACAAAATCCCGTCCAGGGATTTTTGATTTCCCCCCCTCGCGCGACGGTTTGTCTGCATCGGCTGCGATCACCCAGAGTGTCGGTTCGTCCGAGGTCGGCTCGGCGCCCAGCAAAGGTGGGACGCCGTCTGTCGGTCCGAGCGTGCTGATGTCCGAAGTCGGCCTGTGGCTTGATGAGACGTCGACGAGGGTCTTGAAAGGTTCAGCCAGCTCGACATCAATTTCGAAGTCTTCATCCACCAGTATTCGCAGAAAGAAGGCCTGGTTAAAGAGTCTTCGTACGGTGTCAGAAGCCCGTCGATAGGCCTCATAACAATGGTAGATGCCTCATTGCAGCAGTACCTTGCTGAAAACCCGCAAATAGCGAGAGGTCTAGCCGAAGGCACCATCGACATACGATATGAATTGGTGCGAGCTGACGTTAATGGAACAGTCAGAATTGAAGATCTCTGGCTCGATCCCGCCTCACTGGACCTTACTATTCCTGGCCGCAGATAAAATGAAATCATGACCGAAATCAATTTTGCGAGGACCGACCAGGTGCGTGACATCCTTAGCGTGTTTGCTGAGTTGTTGTGGCCGGCGCCCCGCGAGAAGATGATGGAAATTGCTACTCGACTAGGTTGGACGATCCTTTCGGAGACACCAAACTCGACTCGGTTCGACACCGGCCTTCCGACGAACCCTTCACGGGGGGGCGTGACTATTGACAACGGTCACATCGGTCAAGTGACCCTAAACCTCACAGATAAGCTGACGGATCCTGACCCAGGCTCGGTCGGAGAACTGGCGGCTTCGACTCTTCGGTTTCGGGAGGAAATCACGGACCTTCTAGGCGAACCCACGGGTGTACGCCGCGGAACCGAGCCGCGTTATACGTGGGACCTGGCGAACGGGGGGCGCGCGGCGCTTACGAGTTCCCGCGCTGTTGTGAAGCTCATCGTGTTGCAGAAGCGGTACGCCGACATTGAGCGGCGCGAGGAAGGTCTGGGTATTTCCGAGAGTCGCGACTCCGAGGCAGACATCGTCTAAGCCGTTTGGCCAAGAATCTTTGAAATGGTTGAGCCAGCCAACGTCATCGTTCAGAAGGAACCTTTCGAGAAGATCGGGATGCTCCTGTATCGACTCCTGTCGAAGGACGACGAGCGCATCGAACCGGCGGTGGGCTCCGCCGGACCCGTCAGTAGCCCACGCGTGCGCGCTTTCAATTCCAACGGGAAGTTCTCGACGCCAGCGAATTGCCCGTGGTCATAGGGGCGGTCACTCGGGTCTTCGACGACGCCTGCAGATTTATTGATGGGCACTCTCAGCCATTTGCTGCAATTAACGTAACTCCCACTCTTTCCGACTTGGAGAAAGACTGGGCTGAAATGCTCGCTGTCCAGAAAGCGTATTCAACAGCCGTTTTGGTACGCGTCTTGACGGACTCGTCGTGGTCCCTTGTGCGCATCCGGGCGAACACTCCGACGAAAGTTGTCGAGTGTTCGCCCCGGATAGCGGGCTCTTTTCATATCTCGACACTCTTCAAGATGCTGCGAACCGTCTTCGGGTCTCTGCCTATCCGGTTACCGATTGCGTTCGCCGATAGTCCACCTTCAAACAGTTCTACTATCCGAGTTCTCTCATGCTCCTCGATGACATTGCGGAGCGTCACTCCAGCTTGCTTGAGATGTTTCGGACTCTCCTTCCGGATTCCATGAGAACGGCCCGGGGAGTGAAGGGGCGCCCGGTGCTGGCCACGGTGATCATGCTGGCGGGGAGCCCGCCGGAAGTCGGGGTGGAGGAAGTACACCCGGGACTGACACAAACGGCACTTCGGACGGTGGATTCAACCACGGCGGTGACAAAGTGCCGACAACGCCGCAGGAATATCCCCGTCCGACCGCGCCAAATAGCGTTGATATCCCAGCGGGAGATGGCCCTGGTCCGAAGACTCCGTTCGCGGCGCGAACAGATCTACAACCAAACACGGTCTACCACGTAGAAGGTCGCGGAGATTTCTATACGGACAGCAACGGCAAGGTTACCTACGTCGAGACTACGTATGGTGGCCGGGGCAACCTCAACGCGGACCTTATGACTCCGCACCCGGATACGACGTACGTGGTGCACCCCGAGGTAAATACCCCATCCGATGGCAGCAGCCAGGCACACGTATTTCACACCGACGCTGAAGGGCGTGTTGATCTGGCGCACACGGACCAACTCTCGCTGGGAGAGGCTGATCGTTCTGAATCCGTTCAAACCCGAGGCGGCGACGAAGGAGGGGTTGGGTACGATGGCGGACACCTCTTCGGCAACGGCTTCGGCGGCGGCGGCGAGTACTCGAACATTGTGGCCATGCTCCGCGATGTAAACCGCGGGAGTGGCGACAGTTTCTTCAACCTTGAGAACCAATGGCGCGATCTGCTGAAGACTGATGCTTCAACGAAAATCGAAGTGGACATCCGACCTCATTATTCAGGAGACAGCAGAGTGCCCGAGGCAATTGAGATCAACTACAGCGTCAATGGAGGCGAACTTGTGACAAAGGTATTCCTCAATGAGTAACGGGCTGATTGGTGGGCAGGTCGCATTCGATGAGCTTGGTGTCAGTCTGTTCCGCCTCCTTTCGAGCGGTGATGAACGGGTCGAGTATTTGGGTTCTGTTCTCTCATCGGTGACGTACGAAAGAGTGCGCGCGTATAACCCTGACGGAAAATTTGATTCACCCAACGGGAGATTCAACTCGATCCGCCTTCCGTACAAGGTATCGAAGTTGTCGCGGGCCTTGCGTTCAGCAAACTATCGCGCGGGAGCGGGAACGTGGTTCAGCATCAGACTCACTGTCACTGCTGCTGGTGCTGCGACGGCTGGGTACAACTACGATTCCGAGCCCGAGTGGGATGTCCCTGTCGACCCAATCGCCTACGTCACTGATCAAGAAAAGTTTCCTCGTGATGAGGACAAGCAACCGGATTGGCTGAAGCAGAAACTTACGGAGGGGCGGGCGCGGATCGCCGACCGCGATCGCTGATCGTACTAACGACGATTGACGGCACGATCGGCGGGTTCATCGATGATGTCGAGTGCGACTTCAATTGACGTAAAAGAACCCTCATTACTAGGGTCGTTCTAGACGAGGTGCCCTGATGGCCGCTGAAACTCATATCGTGACAACGAACGGCGATAGCCACATCTTCCTAGACGACTTTATCCGTCCCTATAAGGAGCAGATCAGTCGAGTGCTCCACCTCTTGGACGGAGAGCGGCGATGGGGCTACTCTCTCTGGCAGGCCCCAGAAGGCGTCGGTCTGTTTGCCATAGACAAGAAGAAATATCCGCAGAATTTTATGCAGAGCGCAGGAACTGCGGAAGCGATGACGATCGAGGTGCGATTCGTCGAGGACGACGGAGTCGGACGACAATACGTACTCGGAAGGCCCGATGAGGTGGTCGAAGGGGAGCCGCCAGTGGTCCTGCGGTACCTCAATGAGTCTCGTGAATTGCGGTTGTATCCGAACGAAGTGTTCAACGCGGATGAAGCGTCCGAGATTTACTATCAGTACTTTCTGACTGACGAGGTCCCTGCCCCTTACGTTCTACGTCGTCTCGATTTCTCGGAATACGAATGACATTCAGGCCGACCGTCCTACCAGTCGTGGTGCAGGGAGTTGAAGTGAGGCAGAAGCGCGAACGAGTTGTCTCTGGTCTCTCTGACTCCCACGTCATGACTGACTGGTCAATTTGATATGCAAGAGTGCTAGCTTTACAGCAAAGCGAGACCCTTTCAGATCCGGGACTTCTTCAAAAGACTGCGAACTGTTTTGGGTCTCTGCCTATACGGCCACCAATCGCGTTCGCAGAAACCCCGGCTTCGAATAGCTCAAGTATCTGAGCCACCTCACGTTCTTCAATAACGTTGCGTAGCGTCACGCCGGCTTGCTTGAGATGGTTCGTTGCGGTCTCTCGATTAATACTGAAGGACGCCGCCAGTTCATAGACAGTCGAACCTCGTCGATATTGCAGTACTACTTGTTCAACTTCGGTTGCAGTGAGTCGCCGCTGGGGAGTGGTGCTCGAGCGGTCGACTCGCACGGCTTGATCCAGGAGCTTCCGAAACTCACCTGAATTAACCAACCGCGCCAACGCTTTAACAGGGGTAGAAGGGTTTGCGAGCGCTTCCCTTCGGTGCACCAGCTCAGCCTCGAGTACTTGCCACCTCGGCTCAGGCGAGCACGTCGTCGAAGAATGCCTCCATTGCCTTCCAGCTGCGGGCATCGGCTTTCGGCCTGTAGCTCGGGAGCATCGGCTGGGTGAATGCGTGCGGGGCTCCGCTGTAGCTCACGATCTGCCAGTCCAGTTCGGGAGCCGTGCGCAATTCATTCTCGAATGCGATGACGGCGTCGTCGGGCACGACCGGGTCGTCGGCTCCGGTGAGCACGAGCAGGGGTGCGCGGAGGTCGGCTACATCAGCGGGCTCGTGGGTGATGAGTCCGCCGTGGAAGGACACCGCGCCGGCGATAGGCGCGCCCGTGCGCGCGAACTCGAGGGTGGCCGAGCCGCCGAAGCAGTAGCCGATCACCGCGATACGGTCGGGGTCGACTCGGGAGTCCGAGCGCAGGCGATCGAAACCAGCTTGGACCCGGGCGCGAAGCAGCTGCTGGTCGCCATAGAACGCGCCGGCCACGGCGGGAGCCTCGTCGCCCTGAGGGCGCACGCCGGCTCCGTAGATGTCGGCGGCGAATGCCACGTAGCCGAGGCGGGCGAGCATCTGGGCTCGGGCGTGCACATACTCACCCTCCCCGAACCAGTCGTGGATGACGAGCACGCCCGGCCGGCCCTCGGCCCCAGATGCGTCCCATGCGAGGTAGCCCTCGAGGGGTGATCCGTCGTGGTCGTAGGAGACGCGCTCCGACTGGATCGAGCTGCCGTCGCGCAGAGGAACGCTGTTGATCAGGGCTTCGTGTTGCGGGCTGAAAGCTGGCGTCGTGTCGATTGTCGTCATGGAGCCGGATCTTCTCTCTGAGTAGGCGTGCTGGTGGAACTGACTGTCTTCAGTTCAGCATGGTTGCCGGTCATGAAGCGCACGCGAGAGCTACAGCGTGTCGACCAGCGCCGACCGAAGCGGCTCGCTGAGCCCGGGAGGAACATCCACCTCGACCCCGAGCGCATGAAGTGCCCGGCTGTAGTAGTTGCGGGCGGCAGCCGCGAGGGCGATGTCGACGATCTCGCGGTCGGTGAAGCCGTGCTCGCGCAGGGACCTGCTATAGGCATCCGTCATCGCGGCCGAGTCGGTGCTGAGCTTCTCGGCGAACTCCATCATCGCGACCTCTGCGGATGACAGACCTGCGTCGTGATAGTCGCGGGCGATGCGAACGAGCTCGTCCTCCGAGATGTACTGCAGCGACTTCTTGCCGTGCGCGAGGCGGCAGGCCTTCGAGCGTAGTGCCCCCGCGGCCGCGAGGGTGATCAACTCGTAGCGCCGCTTGTCCATAGGGCGGGCGATCGCGCCGATGAGATTCTCCCAGGCCCGGTACGCCTCGGGATTCACGGCCATCACCCGCGTGTGGGCGGGCACGTAGCCCTGATCGGCGATGTCCTCCGCATAGATCTCCGCGACCTCACTGGTCGCCTCGCCCGGCTCGGGCGTCACGATGATGCTCATGCCGCCATCGTGCCACTGACAAGGCTCGACATCTACTGGAAAGCGCGACTCAGTCGGCCGCGCGCAGAATGAGCTCGGCGATCCTCTTCTCCACCGCAGGCGTGATCTCGAGCACGGCGAACGACGTCGGCCACATCTCCGCGTCGTCGAGCGCCGCGTCTTCGCTGAAGCCCAGGGTGCAGTAGCGCGTCTTGAACTTCGCCGCGCTCTGTACGAACAGAATGACCTTGCCTTCTGTGTTCGCATAGGCGGGTTGGCTGTACCAGGTCTTCGGCGTGAGTTGGGGCGCGTGTTGGGCGACGAGTTCGTGGATGCGGCCCGCGATAGCGGCATCCGATTCGGGCATCTCGGCGATCGCCTTCGCCACGGCCTTCTCGCCGGCCTCGCGGTTCTTGCCCGCCTTGGCCTCCTCGCGCAGCTCCTTGGCGCGCTCTTTGACGGCGTCGCGTTCCTCTTGCGATAGTCCTGCTGCGGCCATGGTGTTCTCCTTCGATCAGTCATGAGCTGGGGCGCCCGTATGCGCGGCGTCGCTTTCAGAATAGGGATGCCCGCACGGCGCGCGCTTCTCCGATCCTGACCGATCGTGATCAGATGTGCTCGCCGTGATGCTCGCAGCTGCTATGACGCGAGCGAAGCGAGGCCGCGGGCCACGGCGAGCGCCACGACGGGCGCTGCCGCCCACAGCACGATCGTCGTGATGGCCAGGCCCTTGCGTGGTTCGCGCTTCGCCAGGGCCGTGATCGCGAAAGCCAGTCCCACCGTGCTGAGCGGAATCGCGATCAGGCCGGCAACGACGGGGAACGTCACCGACGCTCGGATTCCCATGTCTACGGGGAGGGTGTCGTTGAGCGCTACGCCGAGAACCGTGGCCGCGACAACCAACGCGATCGCGACTGCCCACAGCCAGAAGCCGAAGACTGCCCAGCGAGACGTGGCTCGGGGCGCAGCAGCGGTTCGTTCGTACGACATGAGGCTCTGCTCCTGAGATAGGCGGGATGCGGGGATGCCCCCGCGCCCGAGTCTGTCAGACGCCGTCAGTAGTCGCAGAGGAGTGCCGCCTCTGATCGGGAGAGGGGAGCGCGACGAGGCGCCTGTCGAGCGGCTGCTTCGCGGCGTCGACCACGGCGTTGTAGCGCAGGCGCGGTGGTTCTGCCTGCAAAGATGCGATGCTCGACGCTGAGATCTCGAAAGGGAACGCCGTGAGCAGCTTGCCGTCGACGGCGTAGAGCAGCGCGGAGTGCTCGGAACCCGGATGGCGCACCAGAACGGTCGTGGCCACGATGTGATCCGAGCTCTCGTGCATCACGAAATCGACGCCGGGCGCCCGGTCTGGAGCATCGAAGATGGGCGATAGCGCGACCGCGAGCCGGTGCAGGGGAGTGCCTGCGGACTCGGGCCCGAACCATGGCGTAAACATAGACGGCTCGAGGCCGAGGGCACGTGCCACATCGCCGTTCACCCACCGGTCGCGCTTCAAACCATAGGGCGTCGACGCGGTCGACAGCAGATAGCCATAGACATGGATGAGCCCGGCATTGCCGACGGGCCAGCTCGCGTCGAGGCCGGCCAGTCGGTGCAGCTCGGCGAAGAGCTCGAGCGACATGACCGGCGCGCCCGTGTTCTCGTCGACGACGGTCGAGAGGCCCCACCGGGAGAACCGGCCGGCCGACGCATCCTGCTCGATCTGCTGCGCCAGAAGCGAGTCCTCGAGCACCGATAGCGGCGATTCTCCGGCGTCGATACGGGCAGAAGCAGCCAGCAGTTCGTCGATCGTCACGTCGCCATCGTAGGCGGCGACGGCCGCTGGAAAAATCGTTTACACGCTGTTCACCTAGCGTGGTCATTGCGTCTATACGCTCTACCTATCATGGACGCTGTGTCCACCAGTGAAAGGAAAAGCGTGCCGTACCGCGACAAGACCCTGCTGTTCGATTTCGATGGGACGCTCTCCCTCGGGGTTGGGCCGGTCGTCGCATACGCTCGCGCTGCGGCGCAGCAGCTGGCCTCCGACGAGGCCGACGCCTTCGTCGAGACGGTCGTTGCGACGCTCGACGAGCACCCCTCCGGCCGAGCTCCTGGCACGAATGCCATCGACGGATACGACCTGGTGCGGCTTATGTCAGCCGACCACGGCATCCGGCCCGACACGCTCGGCGAGGCCTATCTGGCCAGCCGCGCACACCTCGGCTCGACGCTCGCCCCCGTCGTGGCGCCCGACGGCCTCGTCGAATTTCTGATCGAGGCGCGCCCGTTCGCCAACCTCGTCGTCGCCACCAATGCGCCCGACATCCGCATCGACGCAGCCCTCGAGATGCTCGGCCTCACCGGGCTGTTCGACGCCACCTACACCTCACTCGGCAAGCCGAACGGCATGGGCGCCGTGCTCGACGACTGGCTGCCCCGCGGTCAGGTTCTGAGCATCGGCGACGTCTGGGTCAACGATCTCGCTCCCGCGCACGCTCGCGGGGCGCTGACAGCTCTCGTCGGCTCGACCTCAGATGAGACGCCGGATGTGACGCCCACGTTCTCGGCGCACCACCTGCACGACCTCTACCCGGCCATCACCGAGTGGCTCCGCGACTCCTCTTCTTCACCCTCCTCACCCGCACCTCTCATCACACCCTCCGAAAGGTAGTTCCATGATCTCTCGCAAGCGCCTCACCTTCGCCGGGGCGGCCACCGTCGCCCTCGCGACCGTCGCCCTCACCGGATGCTCGGCCTCCGGCTCGACCGACGGTTCGTCGGATGCCGCCCAGGCCGACCCGACCTCGCTCACGCTCGCCCTCGTTCCCTCGCAGGACCAGGGCGCGCTCGTCGACACCGCCAAGCCACTCACCGACATGCTCACCAAGGCCCTCGGCATCCCCGTCACCGGCGTCGTGTCGAAGGACTACCAGGCCGCCGTCGAGGCGATGGGTGCCGGTCAGGCGCAGATCGGCTTCCTGCCGTCGCTGCAGCTGTGGCAGGCCAGCGACATGTACGGCGCATCCGTCGTGCTGCAGACCGAGCGCAACGGCAACATCACCTACCCGGCCCAGTTCATGACGAACAACCCCGACAAGTACTGCGACGACACCCCCGTCGAGCGCGACGGCAAGCTCTTCTGCAACGGCGCCGACGCGCTGAAGGGACCGGCCGGTCTCGACTCGATCTCGAAGATCAAAGACGGTGTCAAGGTGGCCATGCTCGGCCCCGGATCACCCGCCGGTTACATCTACCCGGTGCTCGCCCTGCAGGAGGCCGGCATCGACACCGACAACGACATCAGCGCGCTGCCCGTGACCGCCAACGACGCCAGCGTTCTCGCCGTCTACAACGGCGACGCCGAGGTGGGCTTCAGCTTCTGGGACGCCCGCGACATCGTGAAGAGCGACAAGCCCGACGTGGGCCAGAAGGTCGTAGTGTTCGCCCTCTCTGACGAGATTCCGAACGACGGAGTGGCCCTCACGAAGGATCTGTCGCCCGCGCTGCAGGACAAGATCACCAAGGCGCTCGAGGACTACTCGAACACGCCCGAGGGCTCGAAGGAACTCACCGCGATCTACTCGATCACCAAGCTGGCTCCGGCCGACCCGGGCTCGCTCGACGTCGTCGCCCGTGCGGCCGACAAGCTCGGACTGAAGTAGCGTGACTCAGCACACTGCGGAGGTCGGGGCAGTCGCCTCGGCCTCCGCGCCGTGGGCCATTCGCATGCGCGATGTCAGCGTGCGCTACCCCAACGGTGTCGTCGCTCTCAAGAGCATCTCGATGGACATCGAGCCGGGCGAGATGGTCTCGGTCGTCGGTCTGTCGGGCTCGGGCAAGTCCAGTCTCATTCGCACGATCAACGGGCTGGTTCCCATCACGTCGGGTCAACTGACTGTGGGTGGGCACAGCCTCGGCGAGGCGAAGGGCCGCGAGCTGCGTCGCCTGCGCGGCGAGATCGGCATGATCTTCCAGGGCTTCAACCTGGCCGGTCGCACGAGCGTTCTGAACAACGTGCTTGTCGGTCGTCTCGCGCACACCTCGACGTGGCGCACGCTGCTCGGCGTGCACACAGCGGCCGACAAGCAGATCGCGTTCGACGCCCTCGAGCGGGTCGGCATTCTGGCCAAGGCATGGGATCGCGCGTCGTCGCTCTCGGGCGGACAGCAACAGCGGGTCGCGATCGCGCGTGCTCTGTCGCAGGAGCCCCATCTCGTGCTCGCCGACGAACCCGTGGCCAGCCTCGACCCGCCCACCGCGCACGCCGTGATGCGTGATCTGCGGCGCATCAACACCGAGCTCGGCATCACGGTGCTGACTAACCTGCACCTCGTCGACCTGGCGAGGGAGTACGGCACTCGCCTCATCGGCCTTCGCGCGGGCGAGGTGGTCTACGACGGCTCGGTCGACGACGCCAGCGATGCCGTCTTCGAAGAGATCTACGGCCGCTCGATTCGGGCCGAGGACGTGCTCGACCGATGACCGCCCCCGCATCCGTGCCCGCCCCGGCGGCGACGGCGAAGGCGGCGGCATCGGCCACCCCGCCGCCGCGGCCCGCCGGTCGCTGGAAGCCGTGGCTCGCGTTCGGCGTGATCGCCGTGATCACGGCCGTCACGCTGAGCCCGCAGCTCGGGATCGCGTTCTCGCTCGACGCCATCGCGCGCAACTGGCATAACGGCGCCGCCAAGATCGTCCAGCTTCTGCAGCCGGACTGGTCGTTCTTTCCCCGCACTATCCCGCCCATGCTCGAGACGCTCGAGATGGCGGTCATCGCCACGGCAGTGAGCACGCTCATCGCGCTTCCGCTCAGCCTCTGGGCCGCCCGCCTCACCAACCCGCACCGAGTCGGTCGCGGAATCGTGCGCGTAATACTCAACATTGTGCGCGCCGTGCCCGAGCTGCTCTACGCCGCCATCCTCGTCGCGATGGTCGGCGTCGGCGCGCTTCCCGGAATCCTGGCGCTCGTGCTGTTCAACGTCGGCATCATCGTGAAGCTCGTCTCGGAGGCCATCGAGTCGAACGACGCCGGCCCGCTCGAGGCTGCTCGCGCGGCCGGGGGCACCCAGGCCCAGATCAATCGCGCGGTCGCCCTGCCCGATGTGTGGCCCAGCTTCGTGAACCAGGTGCTCTACGTGCTCGAACTCAACGTGCGCTCCGGCACGGTTCTCGGCCTCGTGGGCGCGGGCGGCATCGGCCTGCTCATCGATGCGGTGCGCACCTACTTCCGCTACGACCAGCTGTCGGTCATCATCCTCGAGGTCCTCGTCGTCGTCATCCTGCTCGAGCTCGTCTCGAGCGCCATCCGGAAGAGGCTCGTATGAGTGCCGTCGCCCCACCCCGCCCATCCC
>Ga0308163_10001042_pt1 | contig 34832 bp, 30 predicted proteins | sample PhyTR1_FD_201037 | JGI IMG/M metagenome (GOLD analysis project Ga0308163, IMG submission 201037) | Phyllosphere microbial communities from UC Gill Tract Community Farm, Albany, California, United States - DLSLT.R1 | ecosystem: Host-associated > Plants > Phyllosphere > Unclassified | place: USA... | reverse complement strand
CAAGTCTTGTGCATACGGGGTGTCAGGCATGATCGAGTTGCCTGATTTTGCTACCGCTGCGCGGTAGATCGCGGGCAAGCGCGCTCCTACAGAAACTGCGTCAGCCTGACGTTTCGAACCGGCAGCAAGACCCGTGCATGCGGGGTGTCAGGCATGATCCAGTTGCCTGATTTTGCTACCGCTGCGCGGTAGATCGCGGGCAAGCGCGCTCCTACAAAAACTGCGTCAGCCTGACGTTTCGAACCGGCAGAAAGTCCTGTGCATACGGGGTGTCAGGCATGATCGAGTTGCCTGATTTTGCTACCGCTGCGCGGTAGATCGCGGGCAAGCGCGCTCCTACAGAAACTGCGTCAGCCTGACGTTTCGAACCGGCAGCAAGAATGGTTCACAACGCCTTACAAACTGAAATCCCCTTCCGCCGCCAGCTCTGCCAAAGGGCGGCGCGGGCTTGGCGTTTCGCGGGCTTGCAGGTAGTCGGCCAGGGTCGATTTGTCGCCCAGTTTGCCAATCGCCACCGCAGCGTGAATCGCGTAACCCTCGGGGATTTTCAGCTCCTTGCGCGTCAGCTCCTGATCGAACCCCGCCATGCCGTGAGTGTGCCAGCCGCTGAGGCTGGCTTGCAGCGCCAGGTGACCCCACGCCGAACCGGTGTCGAAGGTGTGCCACAGTGCAGGTGTTTCCTCCGTGGCGCCGGGTGCGGTAAAGGTTGTTTTGGAGATGACGATCACCAGCGCCGACGCGTGCTGCGCCCAGCCTCGGTTGAATTCGTTCAGCAGCCCCAGGAAGCGTTCCCAGTTCGGCGTGTCGCGTCGGGCGTACAAAAAGCGCCACGGTTGGGAGTTGTAAGCCGAAGGCGCCCAGCGTGCGGCTTCAAAGAAGCTCAGCAGGGTTTCCTGGGGAATGCTTTCGCCGGTGAAAGCGCGTGGCGACCAGCGATCGGTGAATTGTGGGTGAATGGCGTATTCGGCAACGCGTGGATTGGCGCTCATGGGTTTCTGATCCTGAAGAGTGGGTAAACCGCAGCGCGCGAACCGGCGTGCGGGATCAATCAGATGGGCCGTGGACGGCAGGCATCGTCGAACGGGCAGCTGTCGAAAGCGACAGTTGATGCTCAGGTCGCCCGCAGGGCTCTGGCGCCTGCGTGCGAGGGCATAAAGCTACTGCGCCGGCCGTTCGCTGGCAAGTCTGTGCTTACCGACAGTCGCCAGCGCTTGGCCCGGCTGCGATGTGCCACTAGACTGGCGGCCTTTTCATTGCCCGATACTGATTTCTCGAAACCATGGCCGCCAAAGTCGAACCGTTCTGGATGCGTAAAACCCTCGATCAACTCGATTCGGTCGAGTGGGAATCGCTGTGCGACGGTTGCGGCCTGTGCTGCCTGCAGAAACTCGAGGACGAGGACGACGGCAGCGTTTATTACACCCGCATCGCCTGCAAGCTGCTGGACCTGAAGACCTGCCAGTGCACCGATTATCCGAATCGGCGCGCCCAGGTGCCCGATTGCATTCAACTCACCCCGGGCCAGGCCGATGAATTCAAGTGGCTACCACCGACGTGCGGTTACCGTCTAGTCAGCGAAGGAAAAGATCTGCCCCTTTGGCATCACCTGGTGTGCGGCGATCGGGAGCAGGTCCACAAGGAACGCATTTCCCAATCGGGGCGCATGCTCAGCGAGAAGAATGTCGCCGAAGATGACTGGGAAGATTATCTGATCTTCCGCGCGGGCTGATGTGTCCGCGCCTCTATAGGCGTTCGCCACCCGATCCCTGAGCCTGTCGCAACAGGAGTGGTTTTTCCGTGCGTTATCAACTGCCGCTGTGTGCTGTTCTGCTGCTCTTCGGTCTGCCCGCGTGGGCGGCCAAAAAAGTCGATCTGGATTACCACGTCACCTTGCTCCCGCAAAGCGATCAGGCAGAAGTGCGGTTGACGCTGGAGCAAGGTACTGCGGTGCGCAGCCTGGATTTTGATCTGGGCGATCACGGGTATTTCAGCGACTTCAACGCGGACGGGCAGTGGAGGACCGCGCCAGGGCCGAACAGTGGCAGACTGCGTGGCGTGTGGAAGCCTGCCGCTGGAAAGGCAACGTTGACGTACCGCGTGCGTATGAGCCGCCCGGCGGCGAGCCCTTCACTGGCGAAGCCGCGCTACGACAGCCGCATGACCGCTGATTGGGCATTGTTTCGAGGCGAGGACCTGGTGCCAGGCGCACGTCTGGATCAGCAGGAGGGTGTGCGCCTTCAGGCGCGATTAACCTTCGACTTGCCAACTGGCTGGAAAAACATCGAGACGTCATGGCCACGCATCGGCAAGAATCGTTTTCGCATCGACAACGTCTCTCGTCTGTTTGATCGCCCGACCGGCTGGATGCTGGCCGGCAACCTGATCAATCGGCGTGCGCGGCTGGGTGACACCGAGGTCACGGTAAGTGCGCCGAAAGGGCAGGGCATGCGGCGCATGGAAACCCTGACGCTGATGACCTTCGTCTGGCCGAAGCTGCAAGCAGTGTTTGCGCGTACGCCTGGCAAGTTGCTGGTGGTCGGTGTGGCGGACGCCATGGCGCGCAACGCCAGCGCCGGGCATGACTCGGTCTTTCTTAACAGCAATCGCCCGCTGATCAGCGAAAGCGGCGTGAGTCCTCTGGTACGCGAGTTGGTGCAGGTGTTCGGTCGCGTGAAGGCGCGGGATCGCAGTGACTGGATACCCGAAGGCCTGTCCGAGTACTACGCCGTCGAGCTGCTGCGTCGGGCGGGCGGGATGAGCGAGGATCGGTATCAGGATTGGCAGTCGATACTGACGCGTATCAGTCGCAAGGTCACCACGTTGCGCGCCGACCCTGTCGACCCCGCAATGACGGCCCGGGCAGTACTGTTGCTGATTGCGCTGGATCAGGAAATTCGGCAACAGACCGACGACCAGAAATCGCTGGATGACGTGGCTCAAGGCCTGATGCGGATGGGACCGGTGAGCACGCAAGACTTTGTGCAGGTGGCTTCGGGGGTGATGGGGCAGCCGTCGAAGGTGTTGAGCAGCAGTCTGCTTGAATAGCCGTCATCAAAACGGTGATCGCTTGATCGCCTGCAGCCTATGGGAGCGAATTCATTCACGAAAAATCGTCAGCCGATAAGCATGTGTCGACCGTACAGACGTCTCGCGAATGAATCCGCTCCCACAGTGATACGTTTTTTCAACGTTGAAGCGTCGGCGTATGCGGGGGCTTCGCTTAAACGCCCTTCGGCCCTTTTACCGCATCGAGAGTGCTGACCACCGCTTCTTCGGCAGCGACCTCCGCTTTAGTCTTGAGCCTGCTCAGTTCAGCACCGGCTTCTTCGATGCGGGACCGGGCGATGTCCATCTCACTGCGGCTTTTCTCCAGCAGCGCCTTGGTCGAGCAATGGCCGGTGATGCCGCGCGCCAGCACTGCGCCGCCGATCGCCAGTTGCACCAGGCCGAAGATACCGCCACGGCGCAAGCCTTTGCCCATCATCAGTACGCCACCTGCCAGCGAGCCGATTCGCTCCCAGCCTTGCACGTTCTGCTCTGGATAATCGCGCACGGTTCGTTCGACGCGTTTGATGATCGGGGTATCGCTCATGATGCGGTCTCCATGAATAGGTAAGGTCCCTAAAGCTGACTGCCGCGAGCGCAAACTGTTCAATGCGTTTGTCGTCGCGGGTGGATCAGGTGCGATCGGTTTCACGACCGAATTGCGGGCCGGAGCGGGTGTTGTTGCCCTTGGCCATGCGGTCATAAAGCACCACGTTCACGGTCGCGGCCAGGTTCATGCAGCCGGTGGTGGGGATGTACACCACGTCTTCGCACCAGTCGCGAATCTCTTTGTCGAGCGAGCCGTCTTCCGGGCCGAAGATATAAATCGCGCGGTCAGGGTGGGTGTATTCCGGCAATGCGCGGGCGCCTTCGACCAGTTCGACGGCGACGGGCACGCAGCCCAGCGGAATGATCTTTTTCAGGTCGTCGATGCCGATCAGCGGAATGTCCTGATGAATTTTCTTGGTGTCGGTGACGAAGTCCCGCGCCCGCTCGTAGCGTTTGCCGGTGTAGAACACCGACGCCACGCCATAACAGCCCGCCGCACGCATCACCGAACCGACGTTTTCCGGAGACTTGGGGTTATACAAGCCGATGCAGGCATAGCGTTTGTTGGCCACGGGGGAGGGTGCTCTTCAGAGAAAGCGCGGGATTATACGGGAAGGTGGGGCTCAGCGAACGTGTAGGAGCGCGCTTGCCCGCGATTGTCCGGATCAGGCGACAAGGATCTGTCGGCTCAACGAACGCATCGCGGGCAAGCGCGCTCCTACCAGCTTATTCGTCTTTTTTCATAAGGCCGGCCAGCGCAGCGAACGGGTTGTGCGTCGCCTTGGCAGTCTTTGGGCTGCTGGTGGAGCTGTCAGAGAAGTACTGCTGATCGGTATAACGCGAGTGTTCGTTGTCGTGGCAGTACAGGCACAGCAGTTCCCAGTTGGAACCGTCTTGCGGGTTGTTGTCATGGTTATGGTCGCGGTGATGCACGGTCAGTTCGCTCAGGCGCTTGCCGGAAAACTCACGGGCGCAGCGGCCGCAGACGTGCGGGTACATGCGCAGCGCCTTGTCGCGATAACCCATCTCGCGGTCACGCTGGGCATCGGCCAGGATACGGTCCAGCTTGGAAGTGTTGGTCGGGGTTCCCGAGCTCATGGTGTCACCTGTTTCGTGTGCTGTTGGCAATGGGGCAAGTCTAGCGCTTTGATCGGCTGTCAGGCTTTGACTTTTTCAGCAATCCAGATCGTATGCCGCGTTCCTTTGTTGCCGTGGGCATAAACCTTGACCTCTTCGGCCTTGAATCCGGCCTTGCGCAGTTTGTCGCTGAAGGCGGCGTCGGCGCTGGCCGACCAGACCGCCAGCACACCTTTGGGGCGCAGAGCGCTCGCGCAGGCGGCCAGACCGCCGGCGGAGTAGAGCCAGCTGTTGGCTTTTTGGGTCAGGCCTTCAGGGCCGTTGTCGACATCGAGCATGATCGCATCGAACCCCTGAGGCTCGCTTTTCAGCACGTGGGCGACGTCCTGCACGACGACTTTGGCGCGTGGGTCCTGCAACGGGTTGCCGGATTTTTCACCCAGTGGTCCGCGATTCCACTCGACCACGCCGGGCACCAGCTCGGCCACGACCACCTCGCCGTTCTTGCCCAGATGCTTGAGTGCCGAGGCGAGGGTGAAGCCCATGCCCAGCCCGCCGATCAGTACGCGAGGGTTCAGCCGTGACGCGACCTTTTTGCAGGGGATCTCGGCCAGCGCGTCTTCGGAGCCGTGCATGCGCGTATTCATCAGCTGGCCACCGTCGCCGCCCTGAATCTTGATCACGAAGTCTTCGCCGTATTCGAACAGGCACAGGGCGCCGCCGTTGTCGGGAATCGGGGTGGTGTCGAGCAGAACGAAACGTTTCATGGAAAACCCGGTAGAAAGCCTGAAGGTGTGCGCATCAATTTCTCAGCGCACGAAGCGCCGCGCAGGAGTAGCCTGAGCGTCACAGCAAAAGATTGGCAGTGGAGGCCAACGATGAAGCGGTCCATTCTAGCGGCGATTGCCTTGATGATGCTCGGTGCATCGCAGGGGTTTGCCGAGAACCTGCAACCTGTCCTGAATACCCCCGAACCGATCGCCGCGACATCCGGCTCGCCGGGAACGGCCACCCCGACGCCTTATCCCCAGGTCATTCCACCGAGTGTGCCGCGCGCGGGAGGGCAGGGTAATCCGCCGTTACTGCCGAAGATCCCGCAACCCGGCCCACCAAAAGAAGATGAGCCGTTGCCGGGGTTGCCGCCGCCCGCCAAGCCCAGTCCTTGATTCACACGTGCGCGATTGAAAATGGCGCCCAAAAAACGGGATGGGCGTCCAACGGCTTGGGGGCGATCCATTCTGGGGGAGCGAGCTTGCTCGCGAAGACGGTATTCCGGCTGGAGGAGATGCTGCGAATGGACAGGCCTCTTCGTCCGGATGCGGCCCAGACCAAGCTCACTCCCACAGGTCAGAGTGGGCTCATCAGCGGCAAGCACAGGGGCGATGCTTCATTCCTGCTGTGCCAGCACCTGTCCGTCCATCATCCGCAGGCGCTTGGACATTGCGATCGCTATCGCGCGGATGATCTTGGCTGCCACTTTCGGGGCGTCGTTGAGCATCTTGTCCAGGGAATCCTTGCCCAGGTTCAGCAGGTAGCAAGGCGACGCCGCGATGCAGCTTGCCGAACGACGTTCGCCATCCAGCACCGCCATTTCGCCGAATGCCCGACCGCTGCGCAGGATAGCCGTCTCGACCTGTTTGCCCTCGCCATTGAGCTTCTGCACCGACACCGTCCCCGAATGGATGATGCACATGAAGGTGCCTGCATCGCCTTCGTTGAAGATCGGCTGGCCTTTGTCGATGTTGCTGATGCTGAAATAACCGGCCGCTGCGGAAAAGTCGGCGGGCGTCAGGGCGAGGAACAGACCGCAGTCCATCAGCATCTCGCGGATCTCATTGTTCAGGGATGACGGTGTTGGCATGTGATGTTCTTGTTGAGTCGTGAAGAATGGAGACAGAAACAGCTGACGTCTAAAACGTCCCCGGACTACGTATTGCCCGGGGATCGTCTGGTATGACACATGGGGATGAGAGAGTTCCTCAGGCCAGCTGCAATACCTTGAAGATAAAACCGTATTCGAGCGCTACGTCACGCAATCCCTGATAACGGCCGCTCATCCCACCGTGCCCGGCATCCAGCTCGGTCTTGAGCAGCAACAGGTTGTCATCGGTCTTGGTGTCGCGCAATTTTGCCACCCATTTGGCCGCTTCCCAATACTGCACGCGGCTGTCGTTGTACCCGGCAATCACCAGCATGGACGGGTATGCCTGTGCGGTGACGTTCTCGTACGGGGCGTAGGCCTTGATGCGAGCATATACCGCCGGTTCCTGCGGATTTCCCCACTCGTCGTATTCCGTCACGGTCAGCGGCAGATCAGGGTCGAGCATGGTGTTCAGCACATCGACGAATGGCACTTCGGCGATGGCGGCCTTGAACAGATCGGGCCGCTGATTGACCACCGCGCCGATCAGCAATCCGCCGGCGCTCCCACCGCTGATCACCAGTTGGTCTGGCGTGGTGAGGTTTTGCGCGATCAGGTGCTCGGCGCAGGCGATGAAATCACTGAAGGTGTTTTGCTTGTGCTCCTGTTTGCCGTTGAGGTACCAGGCCTCACCGAGTTCGCCACCGCCGCGCACATGGGCGATGGCGAAGGCAACGCCCCGGTTCAGCAGACTCAACCGGGCGTGGGAGAACCATGGGTCAAGACTCTCGCCATAAGCGCCGTAGCCGTAAAGGTACAGCGGCACCGGTTGGCCGGCCAGTTCGCGTTTGACCACCAGGCTGATTGGCACTTTAGTGCCATCGGTGGCGGTCGCCCACAGACGCTGGCTGACGTAGGCATCGGCGTCGAACACGCCCAGCACGGGCGTCTCTTTGAGCACCGCTTGCTCGCCGGTGGCCAGGGTCAATTGACGTACCTGCGGCGGGCGATTCAGCGACTGGTAACGCAGGCGAATCTTGTCGCTGTCGAATTCAAGCGTGTCCTGCACATACAGGTTGTAGGCGGCGTCCGGCAGTTGCACCCGATAGGCCGGCAAGCCCTGTGGGTGAACTTCGACGATGGGCAGGCCGCCTTCACGCAGACTCAGGGTCAGGCCTTTGGCATTGAGGCTGAAGCCGTCAAGCATCACCGACTCGCTGTGCGGGATCAGCGTCTGCCACTCCTTGCGCTCAGGCATGCCGCTGGTTTTTTCCGGCGCATGAAACAGCGCGAAGTTGATGCCGTCCTGGTTGCTACGGATCAGCCAGCTCCAGGCACCGTCGACCAGGCCATGGTCCACGGAGTACTCATGCCCCTCACTGCGTGGCGCCATGCAGACAAACGCCTGCTCAGGCTTGCTCGCATCCAGCACCCAGGATTCGCCGGTCGTCTTGCTGTCGAGGGCCAACACCAGTTGCCGCTCGGAGCTGGTGCGGTAGCAGTGCAGAAAGAAACGCCCATCCGGCTCGTTGAACACGAGGTCAGCGGAGTCGTTGCCCAGGGTGTGGCGGTACAGCTTGTGGGGACGATGGGTGTCGTCCAGCTCGCCGAAGAACAACGTCTGGCTGTCGTTGGCCCAGGTCATGCTGCCGTCGCAGTCTTCGAAGGGGAGACTGATAACGGTGCCGCTGCTCAGTTCTTTGACGTACAGCTGGTAGACCTCTTCACCACTGGTATCAAGGCTGTAGGCCAGACGCTGGTGGTCCGGGCTGATGCTGAATGCGCCCAGCGAAAAAAAGCCGCCGTTGGCCAACACATTGGGGTCCAGCAGCAACTCTTCAGCACTTTCGTCTACCGTCTGTGAGCCGTCTGCGGGGCGCGGGCAGCGATAGTGGCGGGCGTATTCATCGCCTTCGGTGGTGCGGGTGTAGTACAGGTACGGACCCCAGGGCGATGGCAGCGACAGGTCGGTTTCGAGGATGCGGCCCTTGATCTCCTGAAACAGGGTTTCACGCAGCGCCTGCTGATCGGCGAGCTGACGCTCCTGGTAGTCGTTTTCGGCCTTGAGGTAATCGAGCACCTCTTCAGCGTCGCGGTTCTGCAGCCAGGCGTACGGGTCGGCGCCGTCGGCCTTGCGGGCCAGCGGAGCGCTGGAGGCATTTTGGGAAGAAGGCATGCTGGGCTCTCTCAATGGGCGTTCTCGAATAAACGGTCCGGCCCGGCGTTGCCCGGTCGGGGCAGTGCAGACCGATAACTGAAGCCGGGGAAGCCGGGCTTGCGAAAAGTCGTTATCATAAGCGCCTCTTTACCTGCCTTACCACGGACGTCATGACCGACAACGACTATCTGATTGCCTGGGGCCTTTACGCATTCGCTGCGTTGGGTTGTCTGTGGGTGTGGTTCAAGCTGACCGGCTGGATGTGGCGCTACCTGCGCGAGCCGCTGCGCGTGATCGGCGCGGTCCTGCTGTTCTGCCCGACCATCATCGATCCAGTCAAAGACAAGTACGCTCCCGCGCTGGCCATCAGCGTGCTGGACCTTGCGCTCAAGGTCGGCAATAACGTCTGGCGCGCAATGCTGGATCTGTCGACCTACGGCGCCGTTGCCCTGGGCCTGTATGTCATCTTCGCGCTGATCCGCCTGCCGTTTTTGCGCAAGAAAAAAGCCCGTCAGGCCCACGCCGAGGAAGCTGCGGCGCAGGCGGCTGCCGAGCAAAAGCAGGCAGAGCAGGACGACGAGCCGTTCGCGAGCCAGAGTTCGAGCCGCTTCGCCAGTCCACCCGCTGCGTCGGCCAACGGCAGCAGTGGCCGCTACCGGGTCGAACCCAAGTTGTGATGATGCCTGTCCCTGTAGGAGCGCGCTTGCCCGCGATTGCGCGCTTTCAGACGAAGCAGGAATGACTTTCAGACGGCATTCGCGGGCAAGTGCGCGCTTGCCGTGTGATCTGCGGTTAAGCCTACCGAGAGCCGAGCATGTGTGAACTTCTAGGCATGAGTGCCAACGTACCCACTGACATCGTGTTCAGCTTTACCGGGCTGATGCAGCGTGGTGGGCGAACAGGTCCGCACCGTGATGGCTGGGGCATCGGCTTCTACGAGGGGCGCGGCTTGCGCCTGTTTCAGGACCCTGCGGCCAGCAGCGAGTCGGAAGTCGCCCAACTGGTGCAGCGTTACCCGATCAAGAGCGAGGTGGTCATCGGCCACATTCGTCAGGCCAACGTCGGTAAGGTCTGCCTGTCCAACACCCATCCCTTTGTCCGCGAGCTGTGGGGCCGTAACTGGTGCTTCGCCCACAACGGCCAACTGGCGGATTTTCACGCCCGTGCCACGTTCTATCGGCCGGTGGGGGACACCGACAGCGAAGCCGCCTTCTGCGATTTGTTGAACCGTGTGCGTGAAGGTTTTCCTGAGCCTGTCGAGATCGAACAGCTGCTGCCGACCCTGGTCGAAGCCTGTAGCGAGTACCGCAGCAGGGGCGTGTTCAACGGCTTGCTCAGTGATGGCGACTGGCTATTTTGTTTCTGCTCCACCAAGCTGGTGCACATTACTCGCCGGGCTCCGTTCGGTCCGGCTCGCTTGAAGGATGTCGACGTGATCGTCGATTTTCAGGCCGAAACCACCCCGAACGACGTGGTCACGGTCATCGCCACCGAGCCGTTGACCGAGAACGAAACCTGGAATCGCTACGAACCTGGCCACTGGAGCTTGTGGCGTCGCGGCGAATGCGTGGCCGAAGGCCGAACCTGACAGAGAGGGACCTATGCTGCGAAGCTATCTGCGACTGGTGTTGTTCACGGCGGGCCTGTTGATCGGCGTGCAGATTCCCGGCTTTATCAGCGATTACAGCAAGCGTGTAGAAGCGCACCTGATCGAGGCGCAGAAGAGCCTCGGTGGCTACAACGACACGGCTCAGCGTTTCTTCAAAGGTGATGTTCAGGCACTGATTCAGCACTACCGCAGCAGTGACGACCCGGTGTTTCGCACCGATGCGGACAACATCAACAAACTGCTGACGCGGACACAGACCCTCGACCGCGAGTGGCTCGCCTTGCAAGGCCCGTGGTACATGCGGGCTTACCACGTCCTGACCGCCGCCGACCCGGACATCCGCAAGGAAACCTGGAACGGGTATTCCTGGCAGGTCTTGCTGTCGCCTGAAGTCATCGGTTGGGGCCTGGTCTGCGCGCTGCTGTTCTCGCTGGTCATCGAAAGCTTCGTGTTGTTTATCGACTGGGTGTTCGTGGGACGGCATCACATGCGCAAGGTGAACCGGGACTGGCAGTGAGCCAGAATTGATGCCCTGCTCCGGCACCGGAACTGTGGGAGTGAGCTTGCTCACGAAGACTGACTTTCAGGCGCAGCACATGCAGTGGCTGTGCAGCGATCTTCGTGAGCAAGCCCACTCCCACAGAGAAATGCGCTGATCTCAATATTCGGGCTTTTCCCGTTCACTTTTTCTTATCTCCCCCTCCCGCTTTTATTCGTTGGACGCACGATCCGCTCCCGTCCAAGAATGAGCCTGCACATGACAGGCTCGTTTCAACGCTGCAAAGGGACGCTTCCCACGCGTAGACTCAAGGCCCGTCTTCAACCTTCCTTTGCACAGGAGATACCCCTTGGGCCGCCTGTTATTGAACTGTGATATCGGCGAAAGCTACGGCGCGTGGACCATGGGTCTGGATGCCGACGTCATGCCGTACATCGATTGCGCCAACATCGCCTGTGGTTTTCATGCGGGCGATCCCAGTGTCATGCGCAAGACCGTGGCCTTGGCGCTGACTCATAACGTCACCATCGGTGCGCACCCTGCGTATCCGGATCTCGTGGGATTCGGCCGCCGCTCCATGGCCTGTTCGCCGCAAGAGATTCAGGACCTGCTCCATTACCAGATCGGCGCACTCGACGGGGTCGCCCGTGCTCAGGGCGGTCGCGTCAGCTACGTCAAACCCCACGGCGCGATGTACAACGACATGATGGCCAATCCGGCGCAACTGCGTGCCGTCATCGAAGGCATCGCCCGCTACAACGCTGAATTACCCTTGATGCTGCTGGCCATGCGTGACAACAGCGCAGCGCAGGCGATGGCCGATGAGTTCGGCGTCACCCTGTGGTTCGAGGCGTTCGCCGACCGTGCTTATGACAGCGTAGGGCGTCTGGTGTCGCGCAGCTTGCCGGGCGCGGTGCACCATGACCCGGAAACCATTATCGCCCAGGCACTGACCCTGTCCCGTGGTGAACCCTTGATCGCCAGCGACGGCAACGAACTGCTGCTTAACGCCGACACGCTCTGCGTGCATGGCGACAACGCCAGCTCCATCGCCGCCGTGCAACGGATCCGTCAGGCCTTGGGCAACACCCCGGCGCAGTTGTCCGCTTCATGAACGTGCGCATCGAAGTCGTCGCGATCGATTGTTTGATGGTGCGCCTGTTCGATGCCATCGATGAAGCCAACATGCCGTGGATGCTTGCGGCCAGCTTGCGTCTGCGCGAGGGCTTCGGTGCGCATTTGATTGACCTGGTGCCGTCGTACACGACCTTGATGGTGCATTACGACCTGATGGCGCTTGATCCTCTCCAGGCGCGCGAGTTAGTCGCGCAGGCCATGACCGGCCTGTCGCCTGACGCCGTCAAAAGCGGGCGGCAGCATGTGTTGCCGGTCTGGTACGACCTGAGCGTCGGCCCCGAACTGACGTTGCTGTCCCGACGCAGTGGATTACCGGTGGAAGAGGTGATCCGTCGCCACAGCCAGCGTGAATATCAGGTGTTTGCCTTGGGCTTTGCACCCGGATTTGCCTTCATGGGGCTGGTCGAAGAGGTCCTGGCGGCACCACGGATAAAGACGCCGCGCAAACGTGTGGCGGCGGGCAGCGTCGGCATCGCCGAACGCCAGACAGCGGCTTACCCGCTGGAGTCGCCGGGCGGCTGGAACATCCTGGGCCGCACGCCCGCGAAATTGTTTGATCGCGACATTGAGGGTTACAGCCTGATGCAGCCTGGCGACACCGTGCGGTTCGAGCCTGTCGATCACGCCGAATTCATTCGTCTGGGTGGCGACGACACTGCGCTGGAGGCGCTGGCATGACTGTGCTTACCGTAAAAAGCAGTACGCCACTGTGCCTGCTTCAAGATGCCGGACGGTTTGGCGTCCGCCATCTGGGGGTGACGCAGGGCGGGGCGCTGGACTGGGTGTCGATGTCCTGGGCCAACAGATTGCTGAGTAACCCGCTGGATGCGGCCGTCATCGAAATTACCCTCGGTGGCCTGACCCTCGTCGCCGAAGCTGATTGCTGCCTCGCATTGGCGGGAGCGGATCTGGGCGCGATGCTCGATGACCGCTCGATTGCGCCTTGGCGCAGCTTCTTCGTTCGCAAGGGGCAGCAACTGCGTTTTACCCAACCGGTCTCTGGCGCACGTGCTTACCTCGCGGCGCCTGGCGGGTTCGAGGCAGCCGAGGTGTTGGGCAGCCGCGCCACGGTGGTGCGGGAAGGACTGGGTGGGTTGCAGGGCGACGGCAAAGCGTTGGTCGAAGGTGATCAACTGAAGTATTCAGGCGCATCTTTTGAGTTGCATGCCTTGCCTGACGGCTTGATTCCGGACTTGAGCGATGCGCGCCCACTGGATGTCGTGCTCGGCGCGCAGATCGGCCAGTTCAGCGGCCTGAGCCTATTCGACGCGTTCAATGCCGACTGGACCCTCGACAGCCGCGCGGACCGCATGGGCATGCGTTTATTGGGGCCGGAGTTGGTGTATCAGGGCAAACCGATGATCTCGGAAGGCATTCCTCTTGGCGCCATTCAAGTCCCGCCCGACGGCCAGCCCATCGTGCTGCTCAACGACCGCCAGACCATCGGCGGCTACCCCCGACTCGGCGCGTTGACGCCGCTTTCACTGGCCCGCCTGGCGCAGAAGCTGCCGGGCACGGTGGTGCGGATGAGGGCGGTGGTGCAGGAGACGGCGCATCGGGAGCAGGTGGGGTGTCTGAATCGACTCGGTCTGCCATTGTAGGAGCGCGCTTGCCCGCGATTGCGGTGTGTCAGTCAGGGTGATGTCGTTGACACAACCCATTCGCGGGCAAGCGCGCTCCTACAGTCTCAGCATTACTTCGCCAAATACCGCATCGCTTCTTCCAGCCCGCGCAAGGTCAAGGGGTACATCTGATCCTCGATCAGATCCCGCACGATGTTGGTCGAGGTGGTGTAGGCCCAGGCGTCTTTAGGGTACGGATTGATCCAGATGATCTTCTTGAACTTGGCCATGAAGCGGTGCATCCACACGTAGCCCGCTTCTTCGTTCCAGTGTTCGACGCTGCCGCCCGGCTGAGTGATTTCGTAGGGCGCCATGGAGGCGTCGCCGATGAAGATCACTTTGTAATCGGCCCCGTATTTGTGCAGCAAGTCTTGGGTTGATGTGCGTTCCGAGTTGCGGCGCAGGTTGTTCTTCCACACGGACTCATAGATGAAGTTGTGGAAGTAGAAGTACTCCATGTGCTTGAACTCGGTCTTGCAGGCCGAGAACAGTTCTTCGCAGATTTTCACGTGGGCGTCCATCGATCCGCCGATGTCGAACAGCAGCAACAGCTTGATGGTGTTTCGGCGTTCCGGGCGCATCTGGATGTTCAGCAAACCGGCGTCGCGGGCGGTGTGGTCGATGGTCCCGTCGATGTCCAGCTCGTCTGCTGCACCCTGACGCGCGAACTTGCGCAGGCGCCGCAGAGCCACCTTGATGTTGCGGGTACCCAGTTCGACCTGATCGTCGAGGTTCTTGTACTCGCGCTGATCCCAGACCTTCGCCGCCTTGCCCTGACGCTTGCCGGCATCACCGACCCGAATGCCCTCCGGGTTGTAGCCGCCCGAACCAAACGGGCTGGTGCCACCGGTGCCGATCCACTTGTTGCCGCCTGCGTGGCGCTCTTTCTGCTCTTCCAGTCGCTTTTTGAATTCTTCGATGAGCTTGTCAAGCCCGCCGAGGGATTGGATCTGCGCGCGCTCTTCGTCCGTCAGTGAACGCTCGAACTCCTTGCGCAACCAGTCCTCGGGGATCAGCGCCTGCAGATGGTCGTCGAGTTTTTCGAGGCCATTGAAATAGGCGCCGAAGGCTCGATCAAACTTGTCGAAATGTCGCTCGTCCTTGACCAGAATCGCCCGCGACAAGTAGTAGAACTCGTCCATGTCGGCGAAGGTCACCCTTTGTTTCAGGGCATTGATGAGGTCCAGCAGCTCACGCACCGAGACCGGCACCTTGGCGGCGCGCATTTCGTTGAACAGGTTGAGCAACATGATGGTTGTCCCGCACTTATCCCAGAGAGCTTAGCGATTGCCACGACGGCTCATGAACGCGAGACGCTCAAGCAATTGCACGTCCTGCTCATTCTTCACCAGGGCGCCTGCCAGCGGCGGTATGGCCTTGGTCGGATCGCGCTCGCGCAGTACCGCTTCGCCGATATTGTCGGCCATCAGCAGTTTCAGCCAGTCCACCAGTTCTGAGGTCGAAGGCTTTTTCTTGAGCCCGGGTACCTTGCGCACGTCGAAGAACACATCGAGCGCTTCGCTGACCAGGTCTTTCTTGATGTCCGGGTAGTGCACATCGACGATCCGCTGCAACGTGGAGCGGTCAGGGAAGGCAATGTAATGGAAGAAACAGCGGCGAAGGAACGCGTCCGGCAGTTCCTTTTCGTTGTTCGAGGTAATGATGATGATCGGGCGCTTTTTCGCCTTGATCGTTTCGTCGATCTCGTAAACGTAGAACTCCATCTTGTCGAGTTCTTGCAGCAGGTCGTTGGGGAATTCGATGTCCGCCTTGTCGATCTCGTCGATCAGCAGAATCACCCGTTCTTCCGACTCGAACGCTTCCCAGAGCTTGCCTTTCTTCAAGTAATTACGCACGTCGTGGACCTTATCCACGCCCAGTTGCGAATCGCGCAAACGGCTGACCGCATCGTACTCGTACAGGCCCTGATGGGCCTTGGTGGTCGATTTGATGTGCCAGGTGATCAGTTTGACGCCGAAGGATTCGGCCAGCTGCTCGGCGAGCATTGTTTTGCCCGTGCCGGGTTCACCTTTGACCAGCAGCGGCCGCTCCAGGGTAATGGCCGCATTGACCGCCAGCTTCAAGTCGTCGGTAGCGACGTAGGCAGAGGTGCCTTCGAATTTCATGGGTTTTCCTTCAAGGCGACTGGCTTGGCCGATCACTATATCGCGGCATGTGGGCCAACGTGCAAGGCGAATGGGCTTCAGCGACAGGGCAATTCTGCCTTTCAGTAGGTCGGTTTTAAGGCGCAGGACTGTCATTTGTGACAGTTACGTCGCCCATAGGTGCACGTATATGCTGGGGGTAAGCTGAACGAGGGTTATGCGCATGGCCTCTGAATCTGTTCACACTGCAACGCCGGAGATTTTCGTCGCGGACGGTCGCGGGCTGTCGGTGCGCAGCGTTGCCTGTTTGCGCAGTGCCGTGGGCGAGGAGGCCGAGTTATTGATTGGGCGCCAGAACTACGACCTCGCAGGACGCCCGATGTCCAGCCAGGATCCGCGCTTAGGCGCTCTTGGCGGGGATGCAGTCTTCAACACAGTCGCCATCTACAGTCTCGGCGGACTGCCTTTGTGTGTGTCGAGTGTGGACTCGGGTTCGCACATCGCTCTGTTCAACGACAATGCTGAACGTATTAACAGTTGGGATGGCCGAGCGACCGAGTGGGGGATAGAACTGGACGCTTTGGGGCGACCCGTGGTGTTGCATGAGCAGCAAGCTGGCGGACTCCGTAAAGCGGTCGAACGTTACGGATATGCCGCGATGTCGTCGGAGGCCGCACGGCACAACCGGTGCGGGCGTCTGATCCGGCACGACGATCCTGCCGGGAGCCTGGAAATCGAAGACTATGGGCTCGGTGGAAATACGCTGAAAGAGACCCGAACCTTCCTGCCCGACATGAACGCCCCAAATTGGCCGGCGTTCTTGGGAGAGCGGGATGCGATGCTTGTGCCGCAAAACTACACCACCCATAGCCTCTATGCCCCGACAGGCGAGCTCATCGAGCAGATGGATGCCAGAGGCAACCGACGGTCGTTGTTTTTTGATCGTGCTGGCCAGGCGGCTGATCTGAAGTTGCAGCCGGCGGGAGACGCCGAGCAAACGCTGGTTTCGGCGAGGGAATACGATGCAGCCGGGCGAATGCTTGGACAGCGCCTTGGCAATGACGTGGCTGAGCAATACCAGTTCGACCCGCGCGATGGACACGTGCTCAGGCAATTCGCCAGCCGTGCTGCAGGGCCTTCTTTGTACGATCACTGCTACGTGACTGACCCTGTGGGTAACGTATTGAGCATCACGGACCGCAGCCAGGCGGTTAGTCATTTCCGTAATCAGCGTATCGAGCCGGTGCAGACTCGCACCTATGATTCGCTGTATCGCTTGATACAGGCCAGTGGTTACGAAATGCAGGTTCCGTCTCTGGGCCCTGATCTCCCGACGCTTGCGACCGAGCTCGCTGATGGGGCTCAATGGCGCAACTATACGCAGCATTATCAGTACGACGCCGCCGACAATATGCTGATGTTGCGGCATGAAGCCCAGTCAGGAAATTTCACGCGCCGCATGCAGGTTATGGCACACAGCAATCGGGCGATGCCCCTGTTCGAGGACGCGGAGCCTCCTGACCTGGAAAACGGCTTTGACGCGAACGGCAACTTGCTGTTTCTTCAGCCCGGTCAACGCTTGATCTGGGATGCGCGCAACCGTCTGACGGATGCAAACGGGCAGCGCAATGCCTACGGTGCCGCTGGCGTGCGTCTTCGTAAACGCTCTGCGTGGAGCACCGGGACGCTGACGCACCACCATGACGTGCTTTATTTGCCCGGCCTTGAATTGCACGACAAGACTGCAACGGGTGAACAGTACTGCGTATTGATCGCCGAGGATCAGCACCTTGCGGCCCGTTGTCTTCATTGGGATGAGGGGCTGCCGGAAGGCGTCTTCAACGACGCTTTGCGCTATGGGCTCGGGGATCACTTACGGTCTGTTTATCTGGAGGTTGACCGAGACGCAGATCTGATCAGTGAGGAACTTTATTACCCCTTCGGCGGGACTGCCTGGTGGGCCGCCCGTTCAGCGGTGGAGGCTGACTATAAGACCGTTCGTTACAGCGGACGTGAACGTGATGACAGTGGTTTGTATTACTACGGCGCGCGTTATTACGCGCCGTGGTTGCAGCGATGGATCAGCCCGGATCCGGCCGGCGCGGTCGATGGACTGAATCTGTATGCCTTTGCGCGAAACAATCCGACGACGCTGATCGATGACGGCGGCTTGGAGGCCGATTGGTCAAAAGCCAGGACATGCTTGGGCGTTCCGATTCAAGTGAACATGAACAGTGACGCCCTTTCCGAGTCGGCGCAAATTCGTGTGCGGACCAGCGATTTAAACATGGTGCGCGGCTTTTCGAGCGGATTCGCGGCGCAATTGCAGCCCAGGAAACTGAACGTGCCAGTGGTTCTATACAGACCGGAGGTGGACAGCAAAAACCCCAACTACACGATTCTCCATACCAAATTTGCCATTCCGAAGAGTTGCATCCAGTCAACGGAGTTCCTCATCTCCCGCATGGCCGGTTACACGGGCGAATTCTCTTACTCCCCAGAGGCGCGGGACAGTCCCAACATACCTTTACCGGTGCCGAACGTGGAGGCCATTGGCTGGGGAAGCCCGATCAATATCAGTGACTCATATGAAGTCGATGCTATTTTCAGAGCTCGCCATCCAATAGCTCTGGATGAGAACACGCTGCCGGTCACGCTTGGGCAGGGGCTGGTGTTTGCCAGTTCGGGGAATAGCACAGAGCCGCTTGACGTTAACTCGATTCATTTCATGGCAGTCACGGGAGTCGTCGTGAATGACAAGAAGGAAACCACCTGGGCTGTGATGAGTGATCTTGTGGAGAAGCAGAGGGATGATGGTGAACGTTTGGAAGAGGCGTATAACTGGGCACCGACCCTGGTCCGATCCATTGCTGAAGCCAGGCAAAATCCAGTGATGGGCGACTTGTCAGAAGCGAGCTTCAGCGTTGGTTATGTGCAAGCCATGTCCGATGCGGCGAGTTCACCCGTGCGAACGCCCAGAGCAGGCCCCGGCCGCGTAGGCAATGAAGCGCGTCTGGCAGGGCTGCGCGGGAAACGTGCTTTGTTCAATTAAGGATCTGCTGGAGACGCCATTCAGCGTCACGTAGCCTCACTTTTCCCACTGTCGTACCGCGTGTTAAACGCCTGGACGAATGCGTTGCGCAGGATCTGCAGAAACGCCTGAAACGCGCTGACGTCCTGCTTATGCACACTGCCACTGAGTTCGACGCGGGTGGCGAACTGGTTTTCGCGCTGGTTCTTGAGCACGGTTTCGCCACCGCCCACCATGGCCTCCCAGATGGAGCGAAAGAATCCCTTGTTCTTGTTTTCGACGTCTTGTTGCCAGTTGAAAATGTCGACGTCGCGCAGCAGCGGCTTGATATAGCCACTGAGTTGGCCTTTTTTGGCCTGGGCTTCGATCACGATGTCGCCATTTCCCGCGTTGAAATCAAATTTGCCATAGGCCGAGGCGAAATCGTTCATCTGTTTGAGTTGCACGCCGGTGGCGCGCAGCTTGAAATCGAAATCCTCGAAGTTGCTCAATGGGTCGAAGGCGGCGCTGCTTTCCAGGGGCGCATGGCCCAGCAGCATCGCCTTGCCTTCGAAGCGCGCGTCGCGCTGGCCTGCGATGTTGGTCAGGTTGTAGATGCTGGCATTGACCTTGTCGGCTTCGATTTTGACTTTGGGCGTGGAAGTGAAGTTGTTGAACGTGATCTTGCCGTCTACGACACGCAGTTCGTTGAGGGTGATCGGCAGTAATTTATTCATCTGGTCGCGCCAGTCGGTGCCTGCACCGGTCTGTGATTGTCGCTTGTCGGGTCCACCGTCGACAAAGTTGAGCTCTGGGCTGACAAACGCAACCTCTGCCACCACGGCATGGTCGTACCAGAGTGAGTGCCAGCTGACTGCGATGTCGATCACCGGCGCTTTGAGCAGAGGAACGGGGACTTTGCCGTCGACCTTGACGATATTCAGACCATTGATCTTGTAGGCGCCGCGCCACAAAGCCAGATCGACGTCGGTGACCTGGCCCCGGTAATCGCCCATGTCGGCGAGCTTGTCGTTCAGGTAATTGCGCACCACATAGGGCAGCGCAATGTGAATGGCGATCAATAACGCGACGAGGCCCACGACTGTCCACAGTGGCCAGCTATAGCGACGTTTCATGGCAACGCTCTCCGGTGGCTTAGAGGTGTTGACTGTCGGTGTGGTCATCCGTTCGCTTCGACTGGACGCAGCATGTGCTCAAGGCATAGGCTTTGTGCTTTTCCAACCTGCACAAGGACCCGGTCATGAGCCGTATTTACGCAGACAACGCCCACTCCATCGGCAATACGCCTCTGGTGCAGATCAACCGCATCGCACCGCGCGGGGTCACTATTCTGGCCAAGATCGAAGGGCGTAATCCGGGTTATTCGGTCAAATGCCGTATTGGCGCCAACATGATCTGGGACGCGGAAAGCCGCGGCAAACTCAAGCCAGGCATGATCATCGTCGAACCAACGTCCGGCAACACCGGCATCGGCCTGGCATTCGTCGCTGCCGCGCGTGGCTACAAGCTGACGCTGACCATGCCGGCGTCCATGAGCATCGAGCGGCGCAAGGTGCTCAAGGCGCTGGGTGCCGAACTGGTGCTGACTGAACCGGCCAAGGGCATGAAAGGCGCCATCGCCAAAGCCGAAGAACTGGTGGCGAGCGAACCGGACAAATACTTCATGCCTGCGCAGTTCGAGAACCCCGCCAACCCGGCGATTCATGAAAAGACCACCGGCCCGGAAATCTGGAACGACACCGATGGCGCCATCGACGTGCTGGTCGCAGGCGTCGGCACAGGTGGCACGATCACCGGCGTTTCGCGGTACATCAAGCACACCATGGGCAAGCCGATCGTCTCGGTGGCGGTCGAGCCGATGATTTCGCCGATCATCACACAAGCCATGGCCGGCCAGGAAATCACCCCCAGTCCGCACAAGATCCAGGGCATCGGCGCGGGCTTCATTCCGAAGAACCTCGACCTGTCCATCGTCGACCGGGTTGAACTGGTCAGCGACGAAGAAGCCAAGACCATGGCGCTGCGCTTGATGCAGGAGGAGGGGATTCTCTGCGGTATTTCTTGCGGCGCGGCGATGCACGCCGCCGTGCGCCTGGCCGAGAAGCCGGAAATGCAGGGCAAGACGATCGTCGTGGTGCTGCCGGATTCGGGTGAGCGTTACTTGTCCAGCATGCTGTTCAGCGATCTGTTTACTGAACAGGAGCTGACCCAATAGTCGTATCGCGGGCTGCTTCGGCTTTTTACCAAGCCGACTAAAGCTTATGATGGCCGCCATCCAGACCCGCCGGAACTTGTCACAGGTCATCCGGCGGTACGCTGCAGTGATTCAGACTTATAAGGTCAACGACAGCAGCGTATCAACACTTGACGATTTGCCTGCTCCAAGGAGAGTTTCATGACCCTTTCTTTTGCTGCCAAAGCGGCGATTCTGCTGCTGTTTCTCGGCAGCACGCTGTACGTGCACTTGCGCGGCAAGGCGCGTTTGCCCGTGCTGCGGCAGTTCGTGAACCACTCCGCGCTGTTTGCTCCGTACAACGCGTTGATGTACCTGTTTTCCAGCGTGCCCTCCAAGCCTTACCTGGACCGCAGCAAATTTCCCGAGCTCGACGTGCTGCGAGACAACTGGGAAACCATCCGCGACGAAGCGATGCACCTGTTTGATGAGGGTTATATCCGCGCCGCCGCCAAGGACAACGATGCAGGTTTTGGCTCGTTCTTCAAGAAAGGCTGGAAGCGGTTTTATCTGAAGTGGTACGACAAACCCTTGCCGTCCGCCGAGGCCTTGTGCCCGAAAACCGTGGAGTTGGTCAGCCGCATTCCCAATGTGAAAGGCGCCATGTTCGCGTTGTTGCCGGGCGGCAGTCATCTGAACCCGCACCGTGACCCGTTCGCCGGTTCTCTGCGTTATCACCTTGGACTCTCGACGCCCAACTCCGACGATTGCCGGATCTTTGTCGACGGCAAGGTCTACGCCTGGCGCGATGGCGAGGACGTGATGTTCGACGAGACCTATGTGCATTGGGTCAAGAACGAAACCGACGTCACCCGGGTGATTTTGTTCTGCGACATCGAGCGCCCGCTGAGCAACCGTTTCATGACCTCAATCAACCGCAGCGTCAGTGCGTTTCTCGGTCGCGCCACGGCGCCACAGAACACCGATGACGAGCGCGTCGGCGGGATCAACCAGGCCTATGCCTTCAGCAAGCGCTTCAGCAATGCGTTCAGCGGCAAGGTGAAACAGTTCAAGCGCGCCAATCCCAAGGCCTACCGCATCCTGCGTCCGGTGCTGGCAGTGATCGTGTTGACCCTGCTCGGTTACTGGCTGTTTGGCTGATAACTAAACGTTGCATCGTGCACCGCGCGCTGGTTATATTCAGCGCCGGTGTTTTGAAACGTATCCAGACACTCAACCCCCATTGCGAAGAAGATCAGCACCATGCCTGCTCCCCACCTTCAGTTCGTGTTCGACACCGCAGCCCCGTCTGCTGTTGATCCGTGCGGGTGCATGCAAATCGCCTTCATCACGCGTTACCCCCCACCTTCTCCTGTGAGCAGCCCGGTCGTGTGCGTCGTCGCACCACCAGGCGTCGTTGTGCTCGGCTGATCGACCGCTTCACCGCGTTCGATCCACGCCTGCAAACGCCAACAAAACATCCGTGAATCCGGCTCTGCGCCGGGTCCGATTTTGTCTGAATCACAGGTGACACCATGTTTGCGAACAAAGCCCTGGCCTCAATGGCCACGACCACACTGTTTGTCCTGCTCTGGAGTAGCGGTGCGATCGTTTCCAAGTGGGGTCTGGCCCACGCATCACCCTTTGCGTTTCTGCTTTTCCGTTTCGTGCTGGCGCTGATTGCGTTGGCGATCCTGATCCCGACCCTGGGCTATAAGCTCCCCGGCACGCGTCAATCGATGCTTTACGCGATTGCAACGGGCGCTGTGTTGTTGGGCGCTTACCAGATCTGCTACCTGCTGGCGCTGGACATGAAAGTCGCCCCAGGCGTCATGGCAACGATCATGGGAGTTCAACCGATCCTCACCGCCGTACTCGTCGAACGCAGCCGCTCTGGCTCGCGGATGTTCGGGCTTTGCCTGGGGCTGGCGGGACTGGTGCTGGTGGTCTATCAGGGCATCGGCGACGGTGGCTCGCTGGCTGGCATGGCGTTCGGGGTCCTGGGCATGCTGAGCATGACCGGTGGCTCGATCATGCAGAAACGCATCACCGACAACCCGCTGGGCACACTGCCGGTTCAGTACTTCGCCGGTGCTGTCGTGTGCGCGGTGTTCGTCCCGTTTCAGCCGTTTCATTTCGAGCACAGCGTCGGCTTCTACGTGCCGGTGCTGTACATGGGGCTGGTGGTGTCGGTGTTGGCGACCTTCCTGCTGTATCGGCTGATCGCCCAGGGCAATCTGGTGAACGTGACCAGCCTGTTCTACCTGGTGCCCGCCGTGACCGCGATCATGGACTACCTGATCTTCGGCAATCGCCTGGCATGGTTGAGCATGCTCGGGATGGTGCTGATCGTGGTGGGGTTGGTGTTTGTGTTCAGGAAGGTGAAATAGTCCGACGCAATCCTCAGTAGGAGGGGACTTGAAGCGGTCTGACGGTTGCCAATAAAAGTGCTTCGGTGGCAGAACCAATCCACTGCTAAGCTCGGCGCAGGAACGATCACGAGATATTTCAATGTCCTCGCCCTGGCCTGCTGCCGACATCGCCCGCCTGATCCTCGAAGGCTTTGACGATTACCGCGAGCATTTCCGCCGTATTGCCGATGGGGCTCAACGCCGCTTTGAGCAAGCGCAGTGGCAGCAAGCGCAGGCCGCGTCTGCGGCGCGAATGAGTCTGTATGAGGAGAAGGTCGGTGAACTCACCGCTCGGTTGATCGCGACCTTCGCGGGCGATCTTTTGCGGGAAGCCGACCGCTGGCCGCAGGTCAAGCGCGCGTACATGGAGCGCATCGACCCGCGTCTGGACGATGAGCTCGCGGAGACCTGGTACAACTCGATCTTCTGCAGTCTCTTCAGTCATGACCTGATCAGCGACGACTGCATGTTCATTCACACCACCCGGCCTGCGTCACGCCATCATGAAGGTTCGCCGCAAACCCGTACGTACCGGCCAAAGGGTGATCTGCCGGCAATGTTGGCTGAGATGTTCAGCGACTACCGCTTTACCGTCGCCTACGCCGACCTGACAGGCGATCTGCAACGGCTGGAGGCCCTGCTGCGCGAAAGCCTTCCTGCGTGGGTCTGCAAGGATCCGGCGCTGACGCTTGAGCTGTTTTCTTCTGTGTTTTATCGCAACAAAGGCGCGTATCTGGTCGGCCGCATCTACACCCTCGACGAACAATGGCCACTGGTGATCGCGCTGCTGCACCGCGAAGGGTTGGGCGTGCAGATCGATACGTTGATCACCGACGAGGCCGAGGTGTCGATCATCTTCTCGTTCACGCGTTCGTATTTCATGGTCGATGTGCCGGTGCCTGCCGAGTTCGTCGGGTTTCTGAGAGGCATTCTGCCGGGCAAACACACGGCCGAGTTGTACACCTCAATCGGTTTCTACAAACACGGCAAATCCGAGTTTTATCGCGCGCTGATCAGGCACCTGACCGACACCGATGACCGTTTCATCATGGCGCCGGGCGTTCGGGGCATGGTCATGAGCGTGTTCACGCTGCCGGGCTTCAACACCGTGTTCAAAGTCATCAAGGACCGGTTTTCGCCGTCCAAAAACGTCGACCGCGCCACGGTGATCGAGAAATACCGGCTTGTGAAAAGCGTGGACCGGGTAGGGCGCATGGCCGACACCCAGGAATTCGCTGACTTTCGCTTTCCAGTCGCCCGGTTCGAGCCGCAGTGCCTGGAGGAGTTACTGGACGTCGCCTCGTCGACGGTCGTGCTCGAAGGCGACATGGTCTTGATTCGTCATTGCTGGACCGAGCGCCGCATGACACCGCTCAATCTGTACCTGGAAAACGCCAGCGAGGCACAGGTGCTCGAAGCGCTGGACGATTATGGGTTGGCGATCAAACAGCTGGCGGCGGCCAATATCTTTCCCGGCGACATGCTGCTGAAAAACTTTGGCGTCACACGGCATGGCCGGGTGGTGTTCTATGACTATGACGAGATCTGTTTTCTGACCGAGGCCAACTTCCGGCGAATTCCTGAACCGCGCACCCCAGAAGACGAAATGGCGTCCGAGCCTTGGTATTCGATTGGTCCGCTGGACGTGTTTCCCGAAGAATTTCCACCGTTTCTGTTCGCCGATCCGGGCCAGCGCCGACTGTTCAACAGCCTGCATGGCGAGCTGTACGACGCCGAATACTGGAAGGGCGTGCAGGCAGCGATTCGGGCGGGGAAGGTGATTGATGTGTTTCCGTACCGCAGGAAGCCGGACCAACCTCTGTAGGAGCGCGCTCGCCCGCGAACCCGTGCTTCCAGACACCACGAGGGTGACCTGAAGAACGGTTCGCGGGCAAGCGCGCTCCTACAAGAGGTCGGCCATCAATCAGCGCGGTCTGGACTTCACGTCAGGCTCACATGCCGACTCAACAACGCCCGTAATGCCGCAGGTTTGACCGGTTTGGCGAGGTACTCCAGCCCCGCCGCATGCACTTGTGCGATCAGCTCGGGCCGGCCATCGGCGCTGATCAGCACGCCCGGCACCGGCTCGCCCAATTGGGTGCGCAGCCAGGCCATCAGTTCGGTGCCGGTTTCGCCGTGGTCCAGGTGGTAGTCGACCAGCGCGAGGTGCGGACGGACGCCGTCGTCGAGCAGGGCCTGACACTCTTCACGGTTGCGCGCGGTCCACACCTGACAACCCCAGCGACTCAACAAGCTGTTCATGCCGATCAGGATGCTGTCTTCGTTATCGATGCACAGCACCTGCGTGCCGTTGAGCGCAGTCTTTTTAGGCTCGTCTGCCGTCGGTTGCGGCAACGTTTGCGAGCGCGCCAGCGGCACCGTCACGCTAAAGACGCTGCCTTTGCCCGGCCATGAACGCACCTCCAGCGTATGGCCCAGCACACGGCACAGGCCGTCGGCAATCGCCAGCCCCAGGCCCAGCCCTTTTTCTGCGCGCGTCTGATGGCTGTCCAGGCGTTTGAATTCCTCGAAGATCACCTGACGTTTGTCTTCCGGAATGCCCGGTCCCCGGTCCCAGACCTCCAGGCTCAGATGGCTGCCTTTGCGGCGCACGCCCAGCAGGATCGGTCCCTTGGCGTAGCGGAAGGCATTGGTCAGGAAGTTCTGCAGCACCCGGCGCAGCAGTTTCACGTCGCTGGCGATCCGAAGCTGACTGCCGCGCACGCGGAAGCTCAGACCTTGCTCCTGCGCCAGAGCCTTGAACTCCGCGCCCAACGTGTCGAACAGATTATTGAGCGGAAACGGGGCGACGGTCGGGGTGAACTTGCCGTTTTCCAGCCGCGAAATGTCCAGCAGGTCGCTGATCAGGTCCTCGGCCGAACGCAGTGAACTGTCCAGATGATGGATCAGCGTCCTGGCTTCATCGGGCACGTTGTCGTCGGTGTGCAACAAGGCCGCGGAGAACAAGCGCGCGGCGTTCATGGGCTGCATCAAGTCATGGCTGACCGCCGCCAGGAAGCGTGTTTTCGACTGGTTGGCGGCTTCGGCGTGGGCCTTGGCCTCGGTGAGCGCCAGGTTCAGTTGCGACAGTTCGCGGGTGCGTTCGGCCACCCGCTGTTCCAGGCTTTCGTTGACGCCTTTAAGCGCTTGCTCGGCTTCGCGGAAGGCCGTGATGTCGGTGAAACTCATGACGAAACCGCCGCCGGGCATCGGGTTGCCGATCAGCTCGATTACCCGACCATTGGGGAACAGCCGTTCGGACGTGTGCGCGCGGCCCTGACGCATCCAGTGCAGGCGGCGCGCGACATGCACCTCGGCTTCGCCGGGTCCGAGCAAGCCGCGTTCGGCGTTGTAGCGAATGATGTCGGCAATCGGCCGACCGACGCTGATCAGCCCGTCGGGGTAGTTGAACAGCTCCAGGTAGCGGTCGTTCCACGCCACCAGCTTCAGCGACTGGTCCACCACGCTGATGCCTTGGGTGATGTTCTCAATGGCGCCTTGCAGCAACGCGCGATTGAACTGCAGGACCTCGGACGCTTCGTCGGCGATGCGCACCACGTCTTCCAGCTGCATGTCGCGACCTTCGATGGCCGCCTTTACCACCGCGCGGGTGGACGACGTGCCGAGGACACCGGCCAGCAGCCGTTCGGTGTGGGCGATCCATTCGCCGTTGGCGTTCTGGTTCGGGTTGAAGCCTTTGCCCTGGCGATAGGCAAAGCGGATGAAGCTTTGTTGTGCGCGCTCTTCGCCGACAAAGCGCGCCGAGAGCTTGAGCAAGTCCTCGATCTGTACTGCCAGCAGCGAGCGATTGTTGGGCCGTGCCTGCAATTCCTGCCCGATAAACCGGCCCGCCTGCCAGTGCTCCGACACGCGCGTGCGCGACAACAGCGACACCCAGGCGAACAGGATGAAATTGCCGGCCATCGACAGCACCACGCCTTGGGTCAGCGGACTGATCGGCAGATTGAGTGGGTTGCTGTGCAGCCAGGCCAGCAGCGGAAAGCTGCTCAGCGACCAACCCATGCTGTGCGCAATCAAGGGCAGCACGAGGGTGTAGAACCAGATAAAGACACCGGCGGCCAGGCCCGCGAACACGCCCCGGCGATTGGCCGGCTTCCAATAAAGCGCGCCGATCATCGCAGGCGTCAGTTGGGTAATCGCGGCGAACGCAATCTGGCCAATGGTCGCCAGGCTGGCCGTCGATCCCAACAACCGATAGCTCACGTACGCCAGTAGCAGAATCACCACGATGCTGACCCGGCGTACCGAGAGCATCCAATAGCGGAAGACTTCAAACGGACGCTCAGCGGTTTTGCGGCGCAGCAGCCACGGCAGCAACATGTCGTTGGACACCATGGTCGACAGGGCCACGCTGGCCACAATCACCATGCCGGTCGCGGCCGATGCGCCTCCGATGAACGCCAGCATCGCCAAGGCCGGATGCGTGTGGGCGAGGGGCACGCTGATCACGAAGGAATCGGGCAGCACCGAGCTAGGCAGCAGCATTTGCCCGGCCAGCGCGATGGGTACCACGAACAGCGCGGCGAGCAACAGGTAAGCCGGGAACACCCACTTGGCGAGACGCAAATCCTGCGGCTCGATGTTTTCCACCACCGTCACATGAAACTGCCGGGGCAGGCACACGATGGCCATCATCGCCACGCCGGTTTGCACCACCATTGAGGGCCAGTTGATTGTTTCTTTCCAGTATTCCTCGAGGCGCGGCGCGAGCATGGCCTGATTGAACAGGTCGTCGACACCGTCGTACAGGCCGAAGGTCACGAAGACGCCGACCGCCATAAAGGCGAACAGCTTGACCAGCGCCTCGAACGCGATGGCCAGCACCATGCCGCGGTGGTGTTCGGTGGCATCGAGGTTGCGCGTGCCGAAGACGATGGTGAACAGCGCCAGCACCAGCGAAACGATCAGGGCAGTGTCCTGCGCACGGGTACCCGCCGCATCGGCCCCCGCGCCGATGAGGATGTTCACGCCCAGCACGATGCCTTTGAGTTGCAGAGCGATGTAGGGCAGGACGCCGATCAGGCAGATCAATGCGACAACGACCGCCAGCGATTGGGATTTGCCGTAACGCGCGGCGATGAAGTCGGCGATGGAAGTAATGTTTTCCTGTTTGCTGATCAGCACCATTTTCTGCAGCACCCAGGGCGCCAGCACCATCATCACGATGGGCCCGAGGTAGATCGGCAGGAACGACCATAACTGCTCGGCCGCCTGCCCGACCGCGCCGAAGAACGTCCAGCTGGTGCAGTAGACCGCCAGCGACAGGCTGTACACCCACGCCCGCAATCGGGGCGGCAGGGCGCCGCTGCGACGGTCGCCGTAGAAGGCGATGGCGAACATGATGGCCATATAGGCCAGGGCGACAGCAGCGATCAGCCCGCTGGACAGCGACATGGGAACTCCAGATTCAAACAGGTCACGATTCGACGGCGGCCCTTCGCCGGTCAGACAGTCTCGCACGCCGCATCACGTTCGTCTGTTTCGACCAAGGTCTGAGCGGCGCGGTGTCGCGGGTGGCTGGAGCAAGCCTCCGATTATGCTCTCCCGTGTTGATCAGGATCGATCCGCATCCTCAGGAGCGCGCTTGCCCGCGAACGCGTGGTGTCAAACAACATCCATGGTTCTGACCGTCCGCCTTCGCGGGCAAGCGCGCTCCTACAGGAAACTTCCTATATCGGTTAAATCTATGACATATAGCGAAATTACCCGCTTAATAGATAACAGGTCGCGCCGTAATATGGAAACCACCTCACACGAGGACAGGAGCGAGCCATGAACCACACCCTATTAACCCCGCGCAGACCCTTCAGCCAACTGAGTCACCCGCGCGAAGTCATTCGTCAATTCACGCCCAACTGGTTCGCCGCGACCATGGGCACCGGCATTTTGTCTGCCGTCCTGACTCAGCTTCCCGTTCACATCCCCGGCATGTTCCAGTTGGCCGAAGCCCTGTGGATGTTGAACATCGTCCTGTTCCTCAGCTTCAGCGTTCTCTACGCCGCGCGCTGGGTGATGTTCTTTGATGAAGCGCGGCGGATCTTTGGGCATTCAACGGTTTCGATGTTCTTCGGCACCATCCCGATGGGCATGGCGACGATCATCAACGGCCTGCTCACCTTCGGTGTGCCGCGATGGGGGCAGGGCGTGTTGCCGCTGGCTGAAGCGCTGTGGTGGCTGGACGTGGCAATGTCGCTGGCGTGCGGCGTGGTGATCCCGTTCATGATGTTCACACGTCAGGAACACCGCATCGATCAGATGACGGCGGTCTGGCTGCTGCCGGTGGTGGCGGCTGAAGTGGCGGCGGCCAGCGGAGGGTTGCTGGCGCCGCACCTGGCGGACAGCCACAGCCAGTTCAGTGTGCTGATCACCAGCTACGTGCTGTGGGCGATGTCGGTGCCGGTGGCATTCAGCATGCTCACCATCCTGTTATTGCGCATGGCCCTGCACAAACTGCCGCACGAAAGCATGGCGGCCTCAAGCTGGCTGGCGCTGGGCCCGATCAGCACCGGGGCCTTTGGCATGATAGTGCTGGGTGCGGACTCTCCTGCGATCTTTGCCGCCCATGGTTTGGGCGGTGTGGGTGAGATCGCCTCGGGCCTGGGCCTGATCGCCGGGATCATCCTGTGGGGCGTGGGTGTGTGGTGGCTGCTGATGGCGGTGCTGATCACGGTTCGCTACTTGCGCGACGGCATCCCGTTCAACCTCGGCTGGTGGGGGTTCACGTTTCCACTGGGGGTGTTTGCCTTGACCACGCTGAAGCTGGGGGCTGTCTTGCAACTGGAGTTCTTTTCGATGCTGGGAAGCGTGCTGGTGGCGGGCCTGGCGATGCTGTGGCTGGTGATCATGCGCCGCACCCTGGTGGGTGCTTATAAAGGAGAGTTGTTCGTTTCGCCGTGTATTGCCAGTTTGAAAGGCTGATACGGTCCTCAAGGCGAACAGACACCCTCTGTGGGAGCCGAGCTTGCTCGCGAAGAGGTCGGTGCATCCGGTGCAGAGGCGTCGGATGAAACAATGCCTTCGCGAGCAAGCTCGCTCCCACAGAGGTCTTCCATCAGCGTCCATCAAGTGTGGCGCGGATGACTGGCCGCTCTCGACATTCACCCATTCAACGTCTTCAATGTGGCTCGGACTGGAATCCCGTCTTCCAATCCAAAAGCCGACCCCGGCGTCATTCAGGATGAAGTTTGATGAGTCAGTCGCAGTTCAATCTGTTGGGCAAACGGCGGTTCCTGCCGTTCTTCGTGACGCAGTCCCTCGGGGCGTTCAACGACAACATCTTCAAGCAATCGCTGATCCTCGCCATTCTCTACAAGTTGACCATCGACGGTGACCGTTCGATCTACGTCAACCTGTGTGCCCTGCTTTTCATTCTCCCTTTTTTCTTGTTCTCGGCCTTAGCCGGGCAGTTCGGTGAGAAGTACCCCAAAGACAAGCTGATCCGCATGATCAAGGTGCTGGAGATCGGGATCATGGTGGTCGGGGCCGTCGGGTTTCTCTTCGATCACCTGTCCTTGATGCTCGCCGCGCTGTTCGCCATGGGCACGCATTCCGCGTTGTTCGGCCCGGTGAAATATTCGATCCTGCCGCAGCACCTGCATGAAAACGAACTGGTGGGTGGCAATGGTCTGGTGGAGATGGGCACCTTTCTGGCCATTCTTGCCGGGACCATTGGCGCAGGGATCATGATGTCGGCCGCTCATTACGCGCCGATTGTTTCGACTGCGATGGTGCTGGTCGCCTGCCTGGGCTATCTCGCGAGCCGAGGCATTCCGCCCGCGGCTGCCGCGAGCCCGGAAATGCGCCTGAACTGGAACATCTTCAGCGAGTCGTGGGCGACGCTGAAACTGGGCCTGGGCCAGACTAAAGCCGTCTCGCGCTCCATCGTCGGCAACTCCTGGTTCTGGTTCGTGGGTGCGATTTACCTGACGCAGATCCCGGCCTACGCAAAAGATTTTCTGTACGGCGATGAAACCGTCGTCACCCTGATCCTCACGGTGTTTTCCATCGGCATCGCGGCAGGTTCCATGCTGTGCGAACGACTGTCGGGGCGCAAAGTCGAGATCGGTCTCGTGCCGTTCGGCTCGATGGGCCTGACGGTGTTCGGCCTGTTGTTGTGGTGGCATTCGGGTGAATTTCCGCAGAACGTCCAAGCCAATAACTGGTTGGCTGTGCTGGGTTACGGACAGGCGTGGTGGGTGCTGTTCGACATCCTTGGCATCGGTGTCTTCGGCGGCTTTTATATCGTGCCGCTGTATGCGCTCATCCAGTCGCGCACGCCCGAGAAAGAGCGCTCGCGGGTCATCGCCTCGAACAATATTCTCAATGCCCTGTTCATGGTGGTGTCGGCGATTGTGTCGATCATCTTCCTGAGCGTGGTGAAACTCTCGATTCCACAGCTGTTCCTTGTGGTCTCGCTGATGAACATCGCGGTGAACACCTATATCTTCAAGATCGTCCCGGAATTCACCATGCGGTTCATGATCTGGCTGCTCAGCCATTCCATGTACCGCGTAGAGCACCGCGATCTGGAACGGATTCCTGACGAAGGCGCCGCGTTGCTGGTCTGCAATCATGTGTCATTCGTTGACGCCTTGTTGATCGCCGGCTCCGTGCGCAGACCGATCCGCTTCGTCATGTACTACAAGATCTTCAACCTGCCGGTGCTCAACTTCATCTTCCGCACCGCCGGTGCGATTCCCATCGCCGGACGCAACGAGGACCTGATGATCTACGACCAGGCCTTCAAGCGGATCGCCGACTACCTGAAAGACGGAGAGCTGGTGTGCATCTTCCCCGAAGGCAAACTGACCACCACCGGTGAGATCGACGAATTCAAAGGCGGGATGACCCGCGTGCTGTTAGAAACCGACGTACCGGTGATCCCCTTGGCGTTGCAGGGTTTGTGGGGCAGCTTCTTCAGCCGCGACCCCGACAAGGGCGTGTTTCGCAGGTTGTGGTCACGGGTGACGCTGGTGGCGGGGCCCGCGTTGGCGGGCGAGGAATCCGAACCGGCGCTGGTGCGTGAGCGAGTGGCGGCGTTGCGCGGGGATGTTCGGTAGGTGACCTGCTGATAACGTTAGGAGCCGGCTTGCTGGCGAAAGCGCCAGGGCGGTGACGATGATGGTGAATGACCCCCGCGTTCGTCCGAGTGCGGCCCAGACCCTCGTAACCTCGGACGGCTCCTACACGCACTGCATCTGCCGAGAATCTGCGGCAGCTATCGAACGGTAGGAGCCAGGTCCTACAGCTCCTGTCGTCGATACACGATCTGTAGGATGACGCGCCTTAACCCACCACAGGCCTGTCTTCCGTCACCCCTTCATCCGGCGCCATCTTCCTGAAATACGTCGACAGCAACGCACCCGAGATGTTGTGCCAGACGCTGAATAGCGCGCTGGGCACCGCGGCCAGTGGCGAGAAATGGGCGCTGGCCAGGGCGGCGCCGAGGCCGGAGTTCTGCATGCCGACTTCCAGCGACAGCGACTTGCGTTGGGCTAGTGGCAGTTTGAACACTTTCCCGGTGAAGTAACCCAGCAGGAAACCGAAGCTGTTGTGCAGCATGACAACGGCCATGATCAGCAGGCCGGACTCGGCGATTTTTGCCTGGCTGGCGGCCACGACGGCGCAGACGATCATGACGATGCTCACCACCGAGATCAGCGGCAGCACGTCGACCGCGAACTGCACACGGGCGCCGAGCAGGCGTTGTGCGATAACGCCCAGCACGATCGGCAGCATCACCAGTTGCAGGATCGACCAGAACATTTCCATGAAGGACACCGGCAACCATGCCGACGCCAGCAGCCAGATCAGGGCCGGGGTCAGCAACGGGGCGAGCAGGGTGGTGACGGCCGCGATGGCGACCGACAGCGCCAGATCGCCTTTCGCCAGCCAGGTCATGACGTTGGACGATGTGCCGCTCGGGCAGCACCCGACCAGAATCACGCCGACGGCGATTTCCGGCGGCAGGTGAAACGCCTGGCACAGTAACCAGGCCACGCCCGGCATGATCACGAAATGCGCGACCACGCCCAGGGCCACGCGCCAGGGATGACGCACGACCTCGGAAAAATCGTCAAGCTTGAGGGTCAGGCCCATGCCGAACATGACCAGCCCCAACAGCGGGACGATCAATGTTTTCAGGCCGATGAACCAGGTGGGGAACAGGAACGCCAGCACGGCGAACAGCAGTACCCAGTACGCGAAGGTATTGCCGACAAAACGACTCAATGCAGCCAGGGCACGCATGGCTTGCTCCTTTTATTGTGGGTTTCACGACTGTAGGAGCGCGCTTGCCCGCGAAGGCGTCGTGTCAGCAGATAAATCTGGCGCAGACATGACGCATTCGCGGGCAAGCGCGCTCCTACAGGAACAACGCGAGTCCGGACTCTGGCTCAGATCCCCTGCGGAATCTCTTCACCGCCCAGTGCGTCGAACAGCTGCGGCAGGAACTCGCCGAAGGTCAGCATCATCAGCGTGAAACTGGCGTCCTGCTGGCCCAGTGCGTCGTCGCCGCCGTCCTGTTCGGCCTGATCCTGCAGCAGGTCCTCGAACTTCAGGCGTTTGACGCCCAGTTTGTCGTCGAGCACGAAGGACAGCTTGTCCTGCCAGGCCAGCGACAGCTGGGTCACGACTTTACCGGTGCTCAGGTGCAGCTGGATTTCGTCGCTGGTCAGGTCCTGACGCTTGCACTTCACGATGCCACCGTCTTCGTGGGTATCGCGCAGCTCGCATTCGTCGAGGACGAAGAAGCTTTCGGCGGTCTGACCGGTCTTGACCCATTCGGTCATCACGGCGGTCGGCGCGGTTTTCACGGTCACCGGACGGACCGGCAGCGAGCCGACCACTTCACGCAGGGTCGACAGCAGGTCTTCAGCGCGTTTCGGGCTGGACGCGTTGACCAGAATGACGCCTTGCTTGGGGGCGATGGCGGCAAACGTCATGGAGCGACGGATAAAGGCGCGCGGCAGGAAGGCCTGGATGATTTCATCCTTGAGCTGGTCGCGTTCCTTTTTATAGACCTTGCGCATCTGCTCGGTCTCGATCTCTTCGACTTTCTCTTTCAGTGCGTCGTTGACCACGCTGCCCGGCAGGATGCGCTCTTCCTTGCGCGCCGACACCAGCATGAAGTCGCCGCTGACATGCACCAGCGGTGCGTCTTCACCTTTACCGAACGGGGCGATGAAACCGTAAGTGGTCAACTCCTGGCTGGCACAAGCGCGTGCAGGCTTGGTCGCCAATGCGGTTTCCAGCGCCTCGGCATCAAATGGCAGGTCCTGGGTCAGGCGATAGACAAGCAGGTTTTTGAACCACATGGGGTACGTCTCTCCTTTATACAAAGGGGGGCATTATTCGCTGCCGCGACTCTGCGGCCAACCCTGACGTAAGCCTTTGGCGGGAATATAAAAATTATTTAAAAAAGTGCTTGCCAGAGGTGGGATCGCTCCGTAGAATGCGCGCCACACCGAAGCGAAGGGTGATTAGCTCAGCTGGGAGAGCGTCTGCCTTACAAGCAGAATGTCGGCGGTTCGATC
>Ga0308163_10001040_pt1 | contig 34879 bp, 37 predicted proteins | sample PhyTR1_FD_201037 | JGI IMG/M metagenome (GOLD analysis project Ga0308163, IMG submission 201037) | Phyllosphere microbial communities from UC Gill Tract Community Farm, Albany, California, United States - DLSLT.R1 | ecosystem: Host-associated > Plants > Phyllosphere > Unclassified | place: USA... | reverse complement strand
AAAAAAACGGCGAGTGAAAATTGGCGCGATCGGTTCGAAACGTCGCCCCATCGCGAGCCTGTCCCAACAGAGCGAAGTCGAAAAACCGACGCGTCGTGGGCTGCTCGTCTAACGCGTCGACAATAAATTTTGTCGACATGTCAAACGGCATTCTGTCGATCATCACTTTCGCCGAGCCTTTAGCGGAGACTCCGACCGAGAAACGGACAGGCGCGCTTCGGCCATCTAGCGCCAATGAGCCGACAAACCGTTTTGGTTTCAAATGCCATCGCGACATGTTTCCTCCGTTGTGTCCTATTTGCCTATAGAGCGACGGGACGTTGACAATCAACGAGCAAAATCAGACTGCCTACGCCGCCCCCACCTTCCGAAAAGAAATGCGTTGCCGGTATTGAGCCGTCGCAGGACCTGCGACCTCAGCCTTCTCAAACTAGAGCAAGGAGGCCATCATGGAAGATCAAACGAACGAACGGCGAATTCACCCTCGCCTCACCGAGCCCAACCTCATCAAACTCGACGCGGTTAAGCGCATTTGCGGGCTCTCCAGGGCCAGCATTTACGGCGCGATTAAGCTGGGCACCTTTCCTCCGCCCGTCAAGCTCACCGGACGCGCAAGCGCCTGGGTGAAGGAGGAAGTCGATGCTTGGGTTCAGCAGCGTATCGCGATCAGTCGTCGAAAAGGCCTCAAGCCCGACTGAGCAGCTTACCCGCAACCAGTTGCGCTGGGCAGTACACGATGACCAATCGATACCGCTGCAATACCGCTCACCTTGATTGTGAGTCGCGATAAGACGTGTTTGGGGAACTAAACGCCCGTCGCAGCGTCCCGACCGCTAACGTTAGCGCGGAAGCGGATTGCCTGCCGCCAGTTGCCGTCGCTGAATTGCACATTCACCCCCAGCTGACGACCGCCAGTAAGCTGGACAATGTTCCCCTCGTCGTGAAATCGCGACAACATCAAAAAATTTTCTGTCCACCAGAGGCTACCAAAAGCCGTGAAAATCTTCCAAAGTTTTTCATACTTTTTTCATACCAAACAAAAAAGGCCTACGCAGAAAACCGCGTAAGCCTTTGATATACAACGAAATCTTGGTGGGAAGTGCAAGTTTCGAACTTGCGACCCCTGCAGTGTGAACGGCGCGCTCAAGTCTTGACTCTTCATAGGGGAAACATGCGCTAGGCGCGAGAGCATATTATCATTTTGGTGGAATAGTTGTCGAATTTGGTTTACAAGTTATACCGTGGAGCGCTACCACGTTAGCGATCCACCGTCACTACGGCCAGAGCGACTACAATGCGATCTTGCCAACACAGGAGACTGCGCATGAAAATTTTCATCAGCTCGCTCATCGGTGGATTTGAAGAGTTTCGGTCGGCGGCCCGTTCAGCGATCGTCGCGCTGCGTCACGAACCGATCATGGCGGAAGATTTTGGCGCCAAGCCCACCTCCCCTCAAATTCCTGCCTCCAAGGAGTTCGCTCCGCCGATCTGGTGGTCCTGATATTGGGCGCCCGTTACGGTTATCCGCAAGGGTCGTCCGGAGTGTCGCCGACCCATGAAGAGTATTTGGAAGCCAAAGGACGCAAACCGATCCTGATGTTCGTGCAACAAGAGGTCGAGCGCGAGGATGATCAAACGAAATTCATCTCCGAGGCGAGCGCTTGGCAAGAAGGTCATTTTCGCGCCGGATTCAAAACGGCTGACGAACTTCGCGACCTCGTCACCCGGGCCGTCCACGACTACCAGCTTGCCAACGCCGCCGGCCCTCTCGACAATGCCGTCCTCTCCACCACCGCCTTGGGCCTTCTGCCGAAAGCGCAAAGAAACAGCCAAGGCGCTCCGAGTCTCTGGGTCAGTATCGCGGGCGGGCCTCAACAACGAATCTTGCGGCCTGCTGAGTTGGAGTCTGCGGACCTGACCGAGGCAATTCACCAGCAGGCCCTTTTTGGCGTTCCCAAACTGTTTTCCAGTTCGAAAGGGCTTAAAGTCAGCATCGACGGCGCGGCTCTTCTCTTGGAGCAGGAGCGCGGCGCCAGCATACGACTTGAAGAAAACGGATCTATCTTGCTGGGTCTGCGCATGGATCGCGAAGACGCAAGCGGCCGCAACGGCTTCGGAGCTTTTGCCGTCATTGAAGAAAACGTGCTGCGCGAACTGGGCTCGGCGCTGGCGTTCGCAGCTTGGCTGTTGGATAAAATTGATCCCACCCAGCGCATCACGCACGTCGCATTGGCAGCGTCGATCGAAGCGAGCGACTACATGGGATGGCGCACGCAGGCCGAGCAGGATGCGAGTCCAAACTCTGGAACCATGCGGATGGGCAGCGGACAACAGCCACCGACGTCCTTCACCGACAGACCACGGGCGGCGCTGCGCTTTCAAGCGGCAGAGTTGGCTGAGGACCTCATGGTGCCATTGCGCCGCCAAATGAAGGCTTAATCATAAAACGCCCATTTCGTGCGAAGGCGCTCAACACGCCGGCTCCTTACGCAATTCGCGCTCCCTTTTATTGGGACAGCAGCGGGCCATATCGAAGCGTCGCTGCCTTTTTCTCGCGTCTAAAAGGCAAGCCCGTAAGCGTATTAAACGTGTTGGGCGCGCGCGCCCGTCACACCGACCAACAACACCGACTCTCATTTTCCTCAATCAAACAGCAGACGCGGCTTCATCGGCCGATTCATCAACGCGTCGCAATTGCTATCTTTCCATTTCTACCCAAGTGAACCTGCTTGACTAACTGGCCGCCAAATTTGAGTCGGCGCTCCCCCTTTATCTCGGCAGCATCAACCCGGACGAGTCGCGGAGGCGATTAAATCAATGACCTCCGCCGAACGGCTTTTTGCCGCAAGCATCTCGACGCTCTCACCTTTGAGATTCTTGTGATCAAGCCGACACCGGGCAATAAGCAATCGTATGGCAGCTGAGTTTCCCCGCTCCGCGGCGATCATAAGCGCCGTATTCCCGTTTGCATCTCTAGCGTCGGCATGGCTAATCGGGAGAAGCTTCCGCACGCAATCAATGGCCCCGCGCTGGACCGCCATCATCAGCGCGGTCTCGCGCCGATTATTCCTAGCATATGGATCGCAGCACTGAGCGAGAGTGTCGATGCATTCCGTTTTTCCATACTGCGCTGCCACCATCAACGCGTCCTCACCGAAGCGGTCAATATTGCCCCCCAGAGGTAGATAGGAGCGACCAATCTTCCCCCGCTTTGCCTCGCCCGCAAGCATGGCCAAAATTTTTTTCAAATCGCCGCGAGACGCTGCCGCGCGAAAAGCGTTGCCCTGAACATCTTTTCGCTGCGCCACGCGCCTCGATCGAGTCACTGGCGCGAGCAGAGCTAAGCAACCATCCAATTTATCCTCAGTGCCGTGCTTAATCGCCGCCTGCCTTGCCAAGAAATAGGCGTCCCGATGGTCGTGTAACATTCGCGCGTTGGGGGCGCTCACGGGAAGCAGTAGACGCGCAAGATCCACATCATCCACCTCCGCAGCGAACATCAACGCAGTCTTGCCCATATGGTCCGCCCACATCGGATCCGACACTGAAATAAGCAGTCGAGCCACGGCTAAACGTTCCGAGCCAACTGACGAGCGCCTGCCCCGCTCCGCCAATGTCATCAGAGGCGTTCGCAGAAGGTCGTCCAGCGCCCCAGGATCGGCGCCTTCGGCAAGCATGCGCTCGACAACGTCCAACAAGCCATGTCGAGCGGCAAGATGCAAAGGCGTTTGTCCTCGTTCGAAACGCCCGGTAGCTGGGAGTGCCTCGATGCGCCGGCGAATCACATCGACGTGCATCTGCCATTCTCCGGAATAGTCGGATACAGCGCACGGGGTCACGTCGAAGGCAGCCGCAAACGTTTCTGCGCTGATCCTGGCGCGCATTGTCACTGGCGTAGAACGCAGCAGGTCGATGATGCTGTAAGAACTTCCATGCTTTATTGCGATTGCCAAAGCTGTTTGTCCCTCCGAATCCACCTCGAACAGGGATTCCTCAGTTGGCATAAGAGTAGTAAAGTGCGTGCCGACATTACCGTATGCGGCCCACATCAACGCGGATCTGCCGCATGAGTCTTTGGCCGTCAAGTCCGCAATTCTTTTCAGCTCGCCGGCCCACTCGAACTTTCCCAGGTAACAGGCCCACATGAGCGCGTTGCGCCCGTCGATGTTTCGCTCCGACGCGACGGAAGCGCTGAATTCGCCGAACGCTCTCGGCGGCCTGCCTGACTGTATCGCGGCCCATAGCGCGCGCGAATCAAGAGGTGTCATTGCCGAGCTGGCGCTGGTCTTTGCGACGTCAATGGTGTTGGTCATGGGCTCACGTCTCGTTTTTTGAACTTCCAGATTCCAAAAGCAAACTTTCGATACGCGACAAAATATAAACTAAATTTATTTAAAATAAAATAACTTTCACACGGCAGGTGTTCGTTTTTCGCGTTTGAGGAGTTGGCGTGCTACTGATCGCGATCGACAAAGTTGTGGCGTAAAATCAAGAAACGTAAAATGATTGGGAACTGACAATGAGAGATTTGGGGCTGTTGGGCGAAAGCGTTTTTAGCCAGTGGTGCGCCAGCGCGGGACTTACCGCCAACGGCTCCAGCGTCGACAAAACAGGCTGGGACTTTTTTGTCGAATTCGACTTCCACTCCAAAACCAACCCGCATTTCTCCACGGTGCACGAGGCGGCGTTTGAATGCAAAGTTCAAGTCAAAGCAACCGACAAGCAAGCGCGCAAGCTGGCCATTAAGCTGTCCAACCTAAAGCGGTTGGTGACGGCGCCGATGCCAGCTTTTTTTGTCTTCATCGAATTTGATGGCGGGGAGTCCGCGCAACGCGCATTTCTAGTCCACGTGGATGAAGCCTTGTCCTTCAGCATCCTGCGGCGTTTGCACGAGGAGGAAGAGAAAGGCGAAGCTCATCTGTTCAACAAAAAGACCATGACGATTAATTACGGCTCAAACCACCTGCTTGCGTCCACTTCAGGAGAGGCATTGAGGTCGGCCATGCGGGCCCATATGGGGCCTAGCATGTCCGATTATGTGGCAAAGAAAAATGCCTATCTCGATGCGGCGGGCTTTGAGAATGGTTTCGCGCAGGTGACCATTTCGGCAGAAGGCGCTGAAAACATAACCAAGCTCGTCAACATGTCGCTTGGGCTGGAAAAGGACGCCGACATCTCGAGCATGGTCGGGTTCAAGCAGCGCTTCGGAAGAAAAAGCCTGATCCCTTTTGTCGACGAGGAAAACGTCAAACTCGGCATGCCTGGCCTCAAACCAAGCCTCGAGGGGTCGCTCAGGTGTAGAACGGACAAGCTCGGCCCATCTTTGGTTTTTCCCGCAAAAGTATACGTTTCGCCATTCAACGCTATGGTCCCGGAGGCGATGCGGCGGGCGCGGATAGCGCTCGAATTTTTTGATTTGGTCTTCAATCCGTTCACGAAAGAATCGACCTATAAATTCTCGTTCGACGAAAGGCTAATGAATCTTGGCATGCTCAGGGACGCATTGAAATTTATGGAGATGCTTGCAACGCCAGGAAAACGCATCTACTCAGAGTTGACTGTGGGCCGCCGCGCCCTGATGCAGTTTGAAATAGCTAGCCCAGTCATGCCTTTCCAATTCAAAACCGAGCTCGACGCCGTCGAAGCTGCGGCGCGGATCATTTCACTGCTCGGCGTTTCCTCCAATGTCCAGATGTCGCTGGCCCAAGCGTCTCGGCACGCGTCGCAATGGAGCGAGGTGGAGAAGGTTTTGCTGGCCGACACCAGACAGCTCATGCTCGAAATTCCAGGCTATCAACCGCCCTCCTCCGGTCGAGAAAGTTTGGTTTGCCTGTCATTTTTCACGACTCCTGTTGGTGACATCCACATCGGGGTATTCATGACCATGATCGGTAAACCACTCCCCGCAGATGACGGGCATGCTCTTTTGCCCGAGAGGAAGAATATCGAGCGGATAGTGATCTGCGAACCAGGTGAACATATCAACAGCGAAGATCTCGTGGCTGCCGCCATCGCAATCGCACAAAAATATTCGGCAGAGCATGAAGTAACCATGCTTTTCGAATTACAAACCTTAAAGATGCCACGATTCGAATGCCAAGCCACGCCAGAGAACCGAATGTAAGTTCGGACCTTGGTGACGACGGTCACCCACTTGAAACATAGCTTCCAGCAGCCCACTTTCGATTAGCCTACAGCGTGGATTGAGGAATCGCATCAGCTTGCAAAAATTTTATGTCATTGCTGTTTTTGTCACCGAACCAAACCAGCCAAGCCCTCTCTCCGGCCGCCACCTCCAATGGATCCGCTCCTGGAGTCCACGGAAGACCGATTTTCACATGCTCCCATAAAATCGACTTCAAGTAGGCAAGCTCTTTTTGCAAGACTGTCTTGGCTTTGTCCTGCTTTCGGCGCTCCTGATCCACAACGCCGGGCTTGAACGGGTTGGGCGCGTGCGCGAATCCACCAGCAATTTTATAGATCTCGATGAGGCGACCATGGGTCGCCTTCGCCTTTGCCTCGGAAAAGTGCTTCACTCCATCGCTTTGAATTTCCATGGCCCCCAGCGGTTTCGGAAGTGCGTGGGAGCTGATCTTCACCAGCTTCGACAAGATGTCGCCGGCATTCCAATCGGAGGCATAGTCGCCCTTGTCCCTCTTGTTTGCGACCGCGTCCAATTCACGAGCGCGCTGGTAGCGCTCCTCATCGGCCACGATGCAGGAAAAGGTCATGAGCTCAACGATCTTGCGAAGCTGGATAAAGCCCAGCTCATGGTCGGCGGCCAAATCTCCGCTTAATGGCTTTCGCGCTGCAAGAATTCTATCGATGGTTCTCATGCGGCGCTTGGCTTCGATCATCTGCTTGCGATAGACCTCAGACGGTTTTCTCATCGACGCCACAACTGATTCTGTCATATCCCGTTCTCCGCCAACTGCTGAAAATGTATGCGCGCCACCAAGACAGTCCCACCAAGCTGCGCGACTTCAAAGCTATCACAGGCGGAAACGCAATTCCACTGCGGCGTTGGCAAATCCTGTGCGCAGACTATCCGCGAAAGCTCCTTCATTTGCATCCGGAGGGCTTGCGCTGGATTGCGGTGGAAGCATGAACCGGCAAGCATGGCCGCGACAGGCTAGCCAAGGCTAGCGGCATAGGGACATTCATGTCGGCCAGCAGCGCCGCAGCGAAAAACGTGCCGTGCGATATAGCCAGCTCCTGCGCGAGTCTAAGCATTCTCTCTTCCAAAGATGCATCCATCGTGGCTTCTCCCTTTTCGCAACTTTATCCGAGCCGCAGAGGCGTATATTGATATGCCTCAACAGCAGCCCTAATCGCGAGGAGCAAGCCCATGGCGCCACGTCCAACCATTCCACCCAGCGAGCAGTCCGGAGGCAATCGCGCGGCCACATATGTCCGCATGTCCACCGAACGCCAGAATTACTCTATCCAGCACCAGCGCGCGCTGATTCAAAAATACGCGACCACGCACGGGCTCACCATCATCCGGACTTACGAAGACCGGGGAAAGAGCGGGCTCAACGTCGAGGGCCGCGCCGGACTGCGCGCCCTGCTGGAAGATGTCGCCTCTGGATCGGCCGGCTTCGACACGATCTTGGTCTACGACGTGAGCCGTTGGGGCCGCTTCCAAGATGCGGACGAAAGCGCCTATTACGAATTTGTCTGCCGACGCGCCGGCATTGGCGTGGTCTACTGCGCGGAGCCGTTCTCCAACGACGAGTCCCCTATGGCGGCGATCCTCAAAAGCTTAAAGCGGATGATGGCCGGCGAATACAGCCGAGAGCTGTCGACCAAGGTGTTTGCCGCGCAATCGAATTTTACGCTGATGGGCTTTAAGCAAGGTGGCGCCGCGGGCTATGGCCTTCGCAGAGTCGCCCTGGACATGGCCGGCAAGCCCAGGGCCGAGTTGCAGGCCGGAGAGCGCAAGGCAGCTCAAACCGACCGAGTGGTGCTGGCATTGGGTCCTGCGGAAGAGGCGGCGGTGGTGAAAGCGATTTACGACTGGTATTTGCGGCTTGGCCTCGGCGACAAACGCATCGCGACGATGCTCAATTCGATCGGCGTGACCGGGGAAGCGGGAAAGCCTTGGACAAAAAACACGGTCAACAGCGTGCTCACGAACGAAAAATATGCTGGACATGCGGTTTACAATCGCACGTCGTTCAAGCTCAAAAAGAAGGAAGTCCGAAATCCACCCGACATGTGGATCAGGAAAGACGGCGCGTTTCCCGCCCTGGTCGAAACCGACGTGTTCAAAGAGGCCCAAGCAGAGCGCGCTCAGCGGCACCGGCGCTATTCCGACGCGGAACTGCTGCACATCCTCCGAGAAATTCACGCCAAGCACGGCAAAATTTCCGCCTTGCTGATATCCAACCGAGCCCCTGCTCCAACGCCGCAGACCTTCAAATATCACTTCGGGACGCTTGCCAACGCCTACGCCATGGCCGGGATCGAAGCGCCTGAAGCATTTTCTTATGTCGAGTCACGTCGCGCGCTGCGCGCCGTCAGAGCGGCTCTTGTCGCCGAGATTCGCGATTTAATCAGCGAGGCGGGTGGAACATCCGACGCAGCCACGGCAGGCAGCGACAAGATCCGAATCAACGGCACCCTTACCGTTAAAGTGATGACTGTGCGTTGCCAGCGCGAAGCCCGCCACGACCGTTGGCGCCTGCGCATCGGCCTGGCAGCCGGGTCAGATTTCGTCATCGCGTCCCAAATGGATCAAGCTAACCGCGAGATCTTGTATTTTTACCTGATCCCCACGGCGACTCTGAATGGCGCGTGGCAGCCCTTGCCGCCGCCGTCCGCGCAACAAGGCGTATTGCTTCAACATCGCTTTACTACGCTCGGAGCCATCTTCGGCCAGAGCTAATCGAGCTTCGCAGCAATGGGAAGCGCGCGCCCAATTTCAGCGAATCCCAGTTATCAGCTCAAAGGATGCCCAACCACTCCGACACCGATCCGCGCGCATTTTGGTCACGCAAACTTACCCCCTTGATGACCGCGCGCAGCGCTTCGATGGTGGAAGCCTTGGTCACGTGCTGGTTGAATCCGGCTCGTTTCACTTTCGCGATGCAGTCGGGGTCGTTCCACGCCGTGAACGCAATGAGACAAGGTTGACGAGCCAATGGAAGCTGGCGGATCTTCTCCGCCACCTCATAACCGTTGAGTTCCGGCATTCCAATGTCCAGAAATACAATATCGGGCTCGATCGCGTTCACCGAGATAAGCCCGGCTCGCGCGCCATACGCAGCCGAAACAAAATGCCCGTCGAACTCCAGAATGGCCGCCAACATGTCCGCGGCATCTTGATTGTCGTCAATCACCAAAATTTTTTTCATAGTTTTCTAGCGAAGCGCACGGCTCACGCTGTTCAAAGAGATCGATGCGGCAGCAAATGATTTGCAATCTTGACCGAATTCTACGATCAGAAGAACCAGCAGAGCCTAGGACGTCCGCCCAAGCCCGTGTAGGAGAAGACATTACGAGTTCGAGATCGAACCATCAATCCGATCTCTTCCCCCCTGAAATGCAACTGGGCGCGTAGTCCTGGCAGACGCGAGTGTTTCAGCTGTCGGGCTAAACAAAGACCTGTGCGGTAAAAAACCTCGACAGCGTCAAATCAATGGTCTCTAATGAAATACTTATAATTTTTACATCCGACCCACTGCTGCGGATGCGATCATGGAAAAAGTTGAATTCGAGGCCTCGCGGCAACTGGTCGTTGCTCCTATCGCGTCTGAGCGCACTCGAATATCTGCGTCCCTGTTGCGATCCCAAGGGGCCATGATCGAGGCATTTCCGCTTGCCGCATTCTGTTGCGATGTCGACGACGCCGTGGTTTGTTACAACCAAGAGTGCCTCAAATTCTGGGGGCGCGGACCGAGTCTGCGCAGCGATGGCACACCGACCTTAAATCATTCCATGTTGGCGTCGAGCGGCAGACTGCTGCCACCCGACCTTCTTCCATCCGCCATCGCCTTGCGAGATCCCCCCATGCTTCATGGGTTAAGGGTGGACATCGCCCGGCCTTCTGGACAATGCAAAACCGCTTTGCTCTACGCCCGATTGGCAATCAATGAATGCGGGACCATGGTCGGCGTTGTGTGCGCGCTCATCGATCCGGACGCGCCGCGCCAAATTGAGGCCGCGATGCGCGCGGCCATGACACCGCCACATCGTTTCATGGAGCGGCTCGCCATCGAAGCCATGAAGCCATGACGATGTCCAAGCGTCTTTTAACTGTCGACGCTAAGATGGCATTACGCCCGCAGAAGCGCCCCGCGCATGAATTTTCTGCCCGCATGATCTCAAATGCTTTATGATGGGTTGCTGAGCAAAAGGGCAGCTCTTCCCCATGCCCATGCCTACAATTCAGTCCTGGCTCCCAGCCACGGCTCCGCTTTTCCTTCCCAAATTGCTTTGCTCGAAAGGACGCCGAATGTTCGCGTCGGATCAAAACCTCAACGAGGATGGTCTTTCGACCACCTCGCAGCGCGTGCTCGCCATGCGAGACGCCGTGTTGATGGAGTGGGAACAGGAAGTCAGAAAATCGGTTCTAGGCGCTCGCCGCATCGGCCAACCCGTCTTGATCAACACGATGCCGATCTTCTTCGACAATCTCGCCGAGGCGCTCTCGCCAGGCCATCCTAGAAAAAACGCGACGAGCAACAACGACATTGCAGGCGCGCACGGAAATGAGCGCGCTCGAATGACAGCCTACGAGCCTGAGCATATCGTGCAAGAGTATCAATTGCTAAGAGACGCTTTCTCCCACGTCGCCGACGTCGAAGGAGTGGAGTTGACGCGGCCGCAATGGAGAATCGTCAACGACTCGATCGACTCTGCCGTGCGGACATCTATCAGGGAGTTCACCTCCATGCATGACACTTTCCGCATCCGAATGGCGGCGTCGCTTTCCCACGACATGCGCAATCCCCTGTCGGTGATCGTGGGCGCGGCGCAACTTTTGGACTTGGGGCACCACGAGACGCGCTCGCCAGCGATGGTTAAAAAAATTATAGAGAATGGAAAGCGTTTGGGCGACATGATCGACGACATGCTCGACGCGCTCAGCATCCAACGCGGCGAGCCATTGCCACTCGCGCTGGTTGAGTTCGACATGCTCGCGCTCGCGCGGGAAGTGTCGTCCAATCTCGAACCGGAGCAAGGCGCGGCTTGCTCGGTCGACGGCGTCTCCGTGGTCGGGCACTGGTGCCAAAACTCGATGCGAAGAGCATTGGAAAACCTCGTCCAGAACGGTTTTAAATATGGCGATGGTCAAGGAATTCACGTCCAAGTTGAAGAAAGCCATGGTCGCGTGATTGTTTCCGTGCGCAACGAGGGAAACCCTATCCCGATGGAGCAGCGCGGACACATCTTCCAATACCTTTGGCGCGATGTCGGTTCGGAGGGGAAAAAAGGATGGGGCATTGGACTACCCTTCGTGCAGAATGTGGCCGAGAGCCATGGCGGAAGCGTGGCGGTGGACAGCGCGCCCGAGACAGGCACCACGTTCCTGATCGACATCCCCGTCGACTGCCGTCCATTCGTCGCCTCGGCGCCCAAGCCAAGCTGTGAAATCAGCGGGGAGTAATTTCTACGGAACGAGACCCGCCGCGATCGCATTTCCAAGCGCAGCGAGAAACTTCGACAACATCCTGGATGCCATCAAAAAATGGCGCTGGAGCGGGCTTAATTCTCCATCGCTCTCGCTGCCGAACAGGCTCTTCGCCAAACGTTGACGTGGAAAGGGCTGTAAGGCCCCCTGGGCTCCGTCAAATTTAGATGGGAGAATCAGTCGGGAAACTTCGGACTTGTCCTGAACATTATTGGCTAATTCATTTCAACCTGAGGGCGGCGACGTCCTTGATCGCGGCCACCAATCCGTCGAACGACGTCGTTTTAGCGATGTGGCGATCAAATCCAGCGGCGGCCGTCTGTTTGATGGTCGCCTGATCGCCCCAGGCGGTGTAGGCTATTAGATAGGGTTGCTCCACGCTGTCGTCGCCCCGTATTCGGGCGGCCACTTGGTAGCCATTCATTTCGGGCATGCCCAGATCAAGGAACACCAAGTTCGGTTTGAATTCCGCCACGGCATGCAGCCCCTCATGGGCACCGTGCGCAATTTGAGCCGGATGCCCCACCATGTCCAGAACTGCCGCGAGCGCCTCCGCCGACGCCAAATTGTCGTCGATGATTAAAATTTTCTGTCCCATGCTTCCCCCAAGTTTGGCGGCAGGGCAATGCCACCAAACTGAATGCCGCCCTGCTCAGTCGGCGGGACGGTCAAGAGCGCTCAACGCGCTTCCATGATTCCATTGTAAAGCGCAAGGCATGCCCGCGCGATAGAACCGCCCCGCGTCGTCGCGCCTGCGAGACGCAGTTGCCTATTGGGAACAGTTGTCAAATCCGACTTCCAGTTACAATACGAGTAGCCGCCTCGCTGGGAGGCGCATCAACAGACGGTATTCATGGAAGAATTTATCGCGCAAAAGAGGCGACGCATCCTATTAGTCGACGATGCAGTGGACGATGTCCAGATGCTCGCGGAGTTGCTGAATCATTTGGGCCAAGAGGCCCGCGCCGTTGTTGACGGAACGCAGGCCCTAGCGATCGTTTCAAGCTTTGCCCCCGACGTAGTGATTCTTGACCTGGACATGCCTGGACTCGACGGGTTTGAAGTCGCCCAAGCCCTCAAACAAATGCCCGGCCTTGAAAAAATGGGCGTGTTCGCGCTCAGCGGTTGGGCCGACGAATCGGTCCGCGAGCGCTGCTTGCAATTAGGCTTCGACCGTTTTTTTTGCAAGCCCATCCCAGCGAACCAAATTCTTAAAGCCTTGGCGAAATTCGGTTGACGGCGCTTGCGCGAGTTTTAGACCGCTCCACTTTGGAACGAAATTCTGCATGCCCATCAACTCTCGACACATCCCACGGCCTTCGAAGGGCGCGCCCTGAAGCTCGACGCGATGCTTTCGGAAATGAAATCGTCGTAGCTCCCGCCCGGTGCGCATTGAAAAGGCGCGTGTTGAGGTCGTTCAACCTCTTGAAGCACAGGTTACACCCGAACCAGGTTGGCTAGCTCTGGTAAAAATTTTTAAAAAATAAGTCGCGCGCCGCTCGAATGAACCAATTGCCTCAAATGGGTGCTCCGCAGTCACGGCGGCCACTTCGGGAGACGCGCCGGACCAGTTGTCGCGGACCTCGATGAGCATAGGCCCCCGGGGAAGCACTTACGGCTGAGAAGCGTTCTAAAAACCGGCGCGAAGCAAAGGTGCCCTGCTGTCCAAACGCATGATCAACCAAGTTCGGCTTAGCGCGCCGAATCTGTCGGAGGTCAAATCCCAAGCCAAGTCCTTCACGAAGCCAGCGCGCGAGCCACCCATCGGCGACCGTCAGAGAAAAATGCCGACGGTAAGAAAGTAAAAGATCTCAATTGCGGCGCAAAAAAAGGATTGATAGCCTGCGTCGCTGACGCTTTCTCAGCACCTCAATGTCACGCCACCTTCCATTCATGAGGACTCCATGGCCACCTCAATCCCAACCGATCTCAATAACTTGTATTTTCCAAACGACCCGCTCGCCCGAGGGGCCGCTCCGCGCGGCGCCCAGCTCGACGCGATGAGGTCGCCTTGGGCCCTACGGCAAATCCATGAGGCCGGCGACGTCGCAATGATGGAACTCTTCGACCGCGGGGCGCGAAAGCTCTTGCAGCCGCTAGCAAACCAATTGGACGACCCCGCTCTTTTGAACGTCGTCCTGCAGCGTCACCGCGAGGAGTTCTACACCAGGCGCAACGGCGCCCCCCTGTCCGAGTTGCACTTGGCAATCCTCAGCGAGGACACCGACCTCGCCAGGTCTCTGCTGCAATCTGGCGCGCCCGAGACTTCGACACTGCCTGCGCTGCACGCGGCGGCGTTTGAAGGCAACGCGAAGATGGTCGACGCGTTGACATCCGCCGGAGCGCAAGTCAATGCCAGAGATGCGCAAGGCAGGACCGCCGCGATCATCGCCAGCTCGGCGTGCAACGCCGAAGCGCTCGGCGCGCTGCTGAGCCGAGGCGCGGACCCTCGCATCCAAGACAACGAGGGAAAGTCGGCGCTCATGTTGGCAATTCATGGCGCCGCTTTGGAATGTATCGAGATGCTGCTGCCGGCCTCGGAAGTTGGCGCGACGGATAAGAACGGGCGTTCAGCGGTCGATTACGTCCCTTTCATTCATGTGGATTCTGACGATCCGCATTTCGAAGACGTGACGCGCTATCTGCAACTCGTGGAAAGCATGCGCGAACGGCGGGAGTTTGAGGGGGTGTCAAAGCCCGGGTCCGTCATGGAAAAACGATCCCTTTAAAAAGCCTCGTAGCGCGCATCCCGCGAATGCCGCATCGAGGCTTCCCATTCTGTGCGTCCGGGTTGATGGTCAGCCGCCGGCCATTGATGACAGGACGCCCACGGCCGCCACCACAACAACCATTGCCCAGAAATTGAATTGCCATGGCGGGCTGGCGCCGCGTTCGCTAGCCGCGCGTGGAAGATTGCGCCAGTAGTCCGGCCGCTCTTTCACCCATTCATTGGACACGTAATGTTCTGGATATCGTGGAATCGGCCAAGCGTCCAGGCAGCATTTTTTGTTCGCGACCAATGGCCTCTCTTCAGCGTTCCGCGAGTCTCCACCGCTCCCGCCCTCAGGCATGGCCGCAGGGACTAATGGAAGCATGGCGTCTACCGGCCCGCTAGGAGATGAAATTTTCGACATGGGTATCGGCACCGCCGACCTAAGCGGAGGCTCGATGCTTCGGCAAGCAACCAACGGTGAAGTTTCGCAAGCGCGCGCAGCTTCGTCGCGACCGCGACGGCCGCGTGGATCAGCCCGCGCGGCCTGCAACCGAGGCTCGAAAAGCTGCGCAAGCTCTGGTCCCGAAGGTTGCGCCCGCGCGCGCGGGTTTCTCCACGGCGCCACGTCCACCGGTGTGGGGCGGCGGTTGGCGGCGGCGATCAACATCGTTCCGAACTCCGATTTTGCGAGCTCGTTAAAATCGCGAAGCGCTGATTCATCCGCGCCGCGGCGCGCTTCCCAAGGTTTTCTCATGCATCCTCCCGTCGACGGTCGAGGTGGAGCTTTCGCATCGCGCTGTTACGCGCAGATGACCGGCGGCTCCGCGAGCGCCGAAATCCATTAGCTCGCCGCAGGACTGCCCAGCCATGATCTGTCAGACCATGCCTTACTGATCCCGCCAGATCACCGCCGCAAGCTCAATAAGCGGTTGCCGCGCCAAAAATGCCGGCGATCAAAATGTAACCGCAACAGTGCCTCAAGCTTCACATCGGGTTCGCGCGGGCGGGCGAAGATTCGCTCATGTGGTCCCCGGTCGCCCGCAATCGGCCCATTGACTGCTCCCGAAAAATAGCTTGCCGCGAGAGTAGCGACAGCAAATCAAAATCAATATTGCGAAGCCGCGCCTGCCAGGCCTGGGGCACTCGACCACAACGTTGGTCAAGGCGCAGGGGATTTGATCGCGCGAAGCAAAACGGGCCCATTGTCGCCGGGGAAGGCGCCGGCAATGTTGTAGCCGACGAATTCGATCGCGTCAGCGCGGGACATGCGATCCCGCCGCATCAGGGCGCGAACAATTGCCGCTTGATCGTAGATCACGCGAGGCTCGCCATCCACCTCGGCGATTCCCAAAATAGCCGCGTCGTGGCCCTCGATGAACATCAGGTCAAGATCAAACGCGGCATCCATGCAAGCTTGGCGCAGCAGCGCGTCGGGACACCCGATCTTCGCCCCCGCTGGTTCGGCGCTTCCATCAAGAGCGATTGGCTTCATCTCGTTTTCTCCCAAGTTTGACCGTATTCGGCGACCCACTCTTCATGCGATGCCATTGCCGTTTTCACCTGGACCAAGCCGAGCATGTATTGAGCCATCAACTCCGCATCCTTCGCCGCGGAGAAGATCGCCATGGGATCGGCGGCGACGACTTTGACCCAATGCTTCAAATAAGCCGCATGGTTGTCGATATGGGTTTGCGACGATGGAACGCCGGTTTCGGCAGAAAGGATGGCTGAGCAAATTTCAGCGCGCAACTCCTCCATCGCGTAAGCCTCGTCGCCCCACCTTTTCGCAATGGCTTCCCTTCGGTCCAGCCTGCGAGGCGAAAGGGTCGCGTGCGCGCCCTCATGCATGGCGGTGGCGTAGAAGTCGTAAGCGCTGTGAAACGCGCGCCGATGCGGCAAATGAACCTCGTCTTTGGCTGAGGTGTAAAAAGCTCGGTCGCCGCCGTAGACGAATCGCAGCCCGGTTTGGTCTCGCAGCGATGACAGCACGGCCTCCGCTCGGTCCACCGCGTTGAATGCCAACGGCGCATCGGCGCTCAGCTCTGGAATTCCTTCGATCTGCTCGGCATTGAAAATAGTGTAGCGGCGCAACGCGAATGCGCGCTTTGGCTCGGCACCGGACGCGCCTGGTTCCGCGATGGCGGAACCAACGCCCGACCTACCCTCGTCGGCTGATGCTTCCCTCGCGCTCACTTCCACCAACTTCACGATCGTCGAGCCTTTCTCGCCGCGCCGCACTTGGCACTGGTTTGCCCGCGCTTGCTGATACGTCATCCAACGCGGGTCGGAGCGTCCTGAGAGCGCGAGCAAGAGGCGGTTGACGCCTCGATACGCGTTCCCCGAAGTGGGATTCATTGGCCTGAGGGCTTGCGCGCTCCACGGCTTTTGCCAAGGCGTCTCTCCGCGTTCCATGGCATCAATGAGGGTTCGGGCCACATCAGCCCTCACGTCGCAGAGGTTGAACGCTTCCGGTTTCTGATGGCTTGGCTCCATGGCCCTCCCCTCAAAAGAAAATCTCAATGCTTTCATGCCAGCGCGGCGCTTACCGACACGCCCACCAATGCGGACAGCAGGAGAAGCCACCAAGCCAACCATTGCAGGTCGGGAACAGAGACAGCGACTTTGTGATTTTGCGGTATCGTGGGGGACGGCTCTGGCGGCGGAGCTGGCTCCTCCATCACGACGAGATTCTCTGCGGGCAACGACGGTGGAGGTTCAACGCGCACCGCCGGTTCAAACCGCCTCACCGGCTGATCCAAGCGAAACGCTGGTCGAGCGTCCCGCGACGACGCGCGAAATTCCCGAGTCTCCGGCGCCCATGTTTTGGCTCGACTCGCCAGGGTCGCGGCCATGCACCGCGAGCAAAAATCATCGTCCAAAGAACGTGTCGGCGAGCCACAACGAAGGCACCCCGCCGCGGCTTCGGAAACAGTCCACGCCGCCCTTGACGGCGCCACGGCGGTCCAATGCATCCAGTTCGCCAGCATGTCCACCCCATCCTCGTCATCCAACTCGGAACCCAGCTCGCCAACCGCCGAAAGCTCATCCAACGAGAGCGCCTTTTCTCGGGGCTCGACGTCTTTGTTCGTCGATGGGACGAACCGGCCATTGGCGGAGCGCTCGCGCCGACGCGGCCGCGTGGGCGAAGACTTCTCGCGCTCTTCCGCTTTGACAGGCTCCACGACCTCTTCGGCGCCCTCGCGCCTTTTTTTGCGAACCATATTGGCCTCCAATAAATCGCCGCGGCGCGGCGACCATCCTCAAAGCGGCCCGAAGCCATCTTGGCGCCGTCCACGCCGCGAGTCGGCGACAGGCGGACCGCGCAGTCGCCGTCCTCGATGGCTCCAAGCCGGACCACCCAAACCCAGCGCTGCTTGGCCTGATCGGGCGCCTCACGGCTTCGAGCTTTGCCCATCATCATCCCGCGCGGCGCGGGGAGCGGAAACGTCGATCGGACGATCGGACGCGTCGGAGGCTGCTCCCAACCCAGGCCACAACAGGGACTCGATCTCGCGTTCGTTCGGCATGGCCACGGTTGGGAGGCTTTGATGGATGGGCGCAGCGGAAGGCGTTGGATCGATGGAAGCCGCGCGCGGCGCCGTGGGCGCAGATGCCCCCGTCTCTTCCACGGATGGAATTGATGGAAAAGACGGGGCCGGCCTGAAACGGCGAGTCCACGGGGCAGGTTTATGCGCGGCGCGGCGGACCGGCATCGGGAAGTTCGGCCAGAAGAGCTCGTAAGCGTTCCCGCCTGTAAAAAGGGCCAGTTTTACGCCCTTGCCATCCGACGTGGGGCCGAGCCGCGAGCCCAGCTCCGATGGCTTGTAAATGGCGAGTTCATCGCGGGCGTAAGAGAGGCTTGTGGACCGGCTCCCTCCCGCGGCCGTTGACACGGACCAGTTGGCTCGCTCGACCTCCATCGTCCCCATCGCTTTGCAAAGCTGGTCGGCCGTGTCGCCTTGCATCATTTGGCCGACCAACAATGTCCCCACCATCGACGCGAGCGCCTTTGCGGTGTGCTGCCCGTGGATTTCTTCAAGCTGGGCCAGATCTTGGCACGCGAGCACGCATCGGAATCCACGAGAGCGCCCAACATCCAGCAACGGACGAATGGGCGCCTTGCCCATCTGAGGAGCCTCGTCGGCGATCAGCCACAGCTTTCGGGAAGGGTCGTCGTCGATCTCGACGCTGTTGATGATCGCCGACACCACGCCGACGATCCCTTCCAAGCAGCTCTTGGTCAGATCGGGGTAGGCGCCGTGGCCTTGGAGGATAAGCTGCCGGCGCGGGCTTCTGCCATGGGTCCATTCGACAAAACTGACGCGCCGCGCCTCGGGGGCGTCGCCCCACGCCTCCGCGAGATCGAAAATCGGAGCCGCGAAGGACGCCAAATTGATCAAAATGCCTTGCGTCGTTACGGACGCGCGCTCCACAGCCCGCGCCGCCTCGGGATGGTATTCGCTCATGATGGAGAGCACGCTCGATTGCGGCAGCGCCATCATGTCCGCCAACTCCCTCCATCCCCATTTTTCACCAAGGGTCGATTTGAGACAAATGAGAAATCCTACAAGCAGTTGCCGCGCGGCGTTCGACCACATCGGATCTTGCGCTTCTCGAATCATCGCGCCGGCAAAGCGCCTCATGTCGCCCACGTTGCGCAAATCTTTCGCCACGTCCCAGCAAACCGAGCGAGCGTCCCAAGGCGCCAGCAAGCTCGGCTCTCGGAAAGCCTTCGTGAACTCCCCTTTGGGATCGAACAAAAGCATGCTCTCACCGGAAGCCACAACCTTGGCGATGAAAGGGCGCAGCGCGGTCGACTTCCCCGCCCCGGTGCCGGCCACCACCAAGGCGTGGCGGCACCACAGATTGGAAGGATACGCCACGCCTGGCGCAATCTCGTGGTCCGGGTTCTTCTTCACTCGCTTCGCCAATTCGGCTCGCAGCGCCTTTATCGCGACTTGCCCTTCAAATCGCCGGGAGCCTCGCAAGGCGATCAGGCCGTCGCGGGGCATCAACGCCGCTTTGGCGATCAGGGCGCCAGGAGCGATCGACGCGCACACGCCCAAAGCGGCCCGCCACGCCAGCGCCGCGCGAGCGGGACCGTCCAACCGCGCCAAGGCCGCTTCGTAGGCGCGGGCGTCCGGCGCGAACCAATGCGGAAGCGCGGCGTTGACGCACCAACGAAAAGCCGACGCGCCATGAAATCCCATGGATCCTGGCGGCGCGTCAAAGCCTAGGATGGGCCGCCAGCTGGACGCGAGAACCGCGACGCCGCAGACGGCTCCAAGCAGCGCGCTCAACACCAGCCACCCCAGCGCATCGACGCGCTGTATGGAAGGCGCGGTGATCAGAGCGCCGCCCCAATCCAAGACTGGCTTGTTCTTTCGTTGGTTGCCCATGCGCCCTCCCCATAAGCCCGAAGAGCCACTGGCGATCGGCCGATACCTCGTTGCCGCCCGCTTGGCGGGAAAGGCGATGCTGCTGGATGTTCGGCGCTGGACGCCCGCCAGTCAGAAGGCGCGAATATTTTTCGGCAGTTCGCCCTGCTGGCCAGCTAATGCGCATGTGATCAATGAAGCGGAGAAGAAATGACGGAGCAAAGACATGCGGGTGAGGTTTTCGAGGCTTACGCTCATTTGAACGAAAGGGAGCGACACGTCATGCTGGGCATCGCCTGCCACTACGCGAGGGGCACCGCCTACGGGGAGCCATTGGACTTGCTCCACGAAGCGCTTGCGCGCACCGCGGATGGCCGGCGCCGGTGGGCCCAAAGCGTCGACTTCGGCGCCCACATGGCCTTGACCATGCGCAGCATCGCCGACAGCGACCGCAAGCTGCACGGCAATCTGCGGGCCTCGGGGGTGGCTTTTGAAGAACTGATGGAGTGGGCCGCCGACGCGATTGGGTCGCACCCGTCGGCCGAGGACGATTACTCCAAAGCGCAGGAGATGAGCGCCTTTAAAAACGCCGTGGCGCGAGCCAAATTCCATTGGGAGCGCCACGACGACCAAGAGGCATCCAACGTCCTCGACGCCATTCTCGCCGACTTGGACGATGAAGAAATCGCCGAGCGGCTGGGGGTCGCCCGAAGCGCGGTCGCTTGCGCGAAGAAGCGCATCTTGCGCAAGCTTGGCCATTACGCGAGACTGTGATCCTCGTCCGATGAACCGCGCCGTCGGCGCGGATCGGGCGCCCAGGATGACATGGAACGCAAAGCTCGTCGCGCCGACAACAAACATGCAGCCTCCGCGGACCTCTCGCCCGCGGAGGCTGTCGTGCTGCTGCTCGATGGCGTGGATCCGGCTGAAATTCGGCGGCTGGGGGCGGAAGAATCACGCCGCCTCAAGAGGGCCGGCCGGTCCGACTTCAACGCGATGGATCGCGTCGGAGGCCGAGCCCTCTGCGCCGCGAGCGGCAAATGCTCCGAAAGCGCCGTCGCGCTCTGGCACCCGGCCGCGGGCGATGGGTTTGGTCGGCCGCGGCCCGAATCCTGGGCAAGGGTGTGCGGCCATTCGATGTCCAGCCACGGGTTGCGGGATGGAGACCTCGCGCGCTTGGATCACGACATGGAGCCCGGCGCCGGCGACATCGTGCTGGCGGAGGTTGAAGGCGTCGGCCGCATCCTGCGCAAGCTTTCCATCATCGGTGGAGTCTACGCGCTGACGGCGGGCCCGGGCGTCGAGCCGGTCCTCGTCGACGACCGAACACGCATCGTCTTCCATGGCGTTGTGGTGGGAGTGGCTTTGCGTTGACGGCGCTTCGGGCGCCGGTCAACGCAAGGCCGAGCGCTTCGCCGCTCTTTTTTTCGTCCGCGTCAGGCAATCTAAGCATCCATCATCATGTCATAGTGCGGGCCGTGGTTGGTGCGTTCGAATATCTTTTTAAAGATGTCGAGCTGCGCGGCGATGGCGTCATCGCCGAACGCGTAGTGCGCGTCGTCGTGCGAGTAATGCGAGCCGTCGTTGACCCAGGAAAGCAGCGAGCGGCAGACGGTCCGCTCCTCGCCTTGGAATTTATCGCACAGCTCATCGAAATCGACGCCGCCAAGAATCTTAAAGTAGTGCTCCAAGATGCGGCGCATGGTGTTCTGGATCGTCAACGGGTTGCGGTCGTCCCTGCCGATTTCTTTCCACAGCAAGTCATACGTGGTGTTGATGGGGTTCTTGTCGTGGCATTCAAGGCGCGGGCCCGTCGCTCCCTTGCGGACCACCCAATACTTGGTTTTGAGCGCCGGCGGCGGAGGGTTCTTCGCGCCTTTCTCCCGGTCCTTCGGCTTGGTGGCTTTTCCTCCATTGAACGACACCTCTTTGTGGAAGTAGACGTTGTGCGTCAGGACGAAAATCTGCTTGACCTGGCCGGTCCCCTTCCTCATGTCTTCGAACAGGGCCCGGATGAGGCTGCTGACGATGAACAGCACCTCGCTGTCCAAGCTCGACACTGGATCGTCAAAAACCACGACGCGGTCAGTCGTCATGCCGCTCTCATGCTCGCTGCCTTTGATCAAATGGTAGAAATAGAGGAAGGTGACGAAAGATTTTTCACCCTCGCTGAGCGAATGGCGAGCGTCCTTGCCATCTTGGCGCACCAGCTTGTAGCGGGGGCCATCGTCCACGGGAGCGAGCGAAAACGTCTTGAACCCGTAGGATTTGAGCATGCCATTGATGCTGTCCACCGTCGGCTTGGAACTGGTGCTTTCCCGCTCCAATTGGCGCAGCTTCAAAGTGGCCGCAGCTCTGCGCGACTCCGCGTCCCGGATTTGCTGGTTCAAACTCTGGATTGCGGCGTCCACTTTCTTTTTTTCGTCAACGTAGGCGGGAAAGATGGCTTTCAGCTCCTCCGCAATGATGTGTCGCCATACTTGGCCCACAAGGGTGGCGTGCTCGCTTTTGAAGTTGGCCACGATCTTGTTGTGGTCGGCGACGGCGTTGTTGGCCGCGTCGACCAGCTTGGAAGCCGCGGCCAGCGCTGGGGCCAGCGCTTCCAATCGCTGCGGAGCGCTGGGCTCCTTGCGCTTGTTCGACAAGACAAGGGCGTTGGTCCTCATCAGCGCTTCGATCGCAGCCTGCTCGGCGGCGAACGCCGCCTTGTCCAGAAAGCGGCAATCGGCGTCGCCCACGGCCTGCAATCGCAGCGACAGCGCCTGCGACTGCGTGGCGTAGTCGGCCTGCAAACGGGCGATCGTGGCGGTGTCGAGCTCGAAGGTCTCGTCAAAATAAGACGCCAGAATTTTTTCAAAATCGTGAGGCGCTGGCTGCTGGCAGAAAGGGCAAGCGGGCGCGCTGTGTTTGAAGTAGCCCTGCCCCTCCTTCACCCAATCGCTGTGGCCCAGACGGTGGATCATGTCCGCGATGTTGACGTCGCCCTTGCCCACCACCCGCTTGCCCAAAATCTCATGCGATTCCAACGCCACGAGAGCTTCGCCGCTCAAACTCGGAACGCGCGCCTCGGCGCTGGGGATGGGACCAAACACCGTCTTCGCGCGCTCGGTCAATTCCGCCAGCGGGCGCAGCTCGGCTTGGTTGGTCCCGGCGAGCAACAGCACACGATCGGTGAAAGTGGCGCGCGAGCCGCGAACGCCGGAGAACGCGGCTTGGAAGGCCGCATCATGTTTTTGTTTTTGCTCCCAGCAACGGTCTTGAAACGCGGAGGACAATGCGGCGAGCTTTCCAACCATCCCGCTGTTGTCCGCCGCGAGACCCAACGTCCCCTTGCGTTGCGCGATGTCTTGGTTGAGCTGGTCAATCTCCAACTTCGCCGCGGCGATCGCGGCTTCATTGTTGATCTCGGTTTGGCCTAGGGTGAAAATGCCTTTCAAGTCCTCAACGGGGCCAAAATTGACCTCGACAAAATCACGGTTGTAGACCAACGTTTCCATGGGCGCGCCGCCGCGCCACCGCACCACGCAATGCTCGTGCCCCGGCAGCTTGGCCAGAGCCCTGCCGATGGTGGTCTTGCCCGCGCCGTTGGCCCCAAAGATGAAATTGAGGTGAGCCACGTTTTCCATCGATTGCGCTTCGACGTAAGTTGCGACTTGGGCGATCTTGATGGTCTCAATCATGACAAATATCCGTGAGGAAAAATGCCATCCTACAGCGAAATCATTGCAAATGCGCCATCTTTTGTTGTTACGCGATGGATGAGGGGATTTCGCAACGCTATCAATTTCGTAGCCACCCACCTGCAGATTCAATGATGAAAGCGGGCCTTATGCAAGCAACCATTCGCCGGCGAAGCGAGAGCAAGCGCTTGCGCAAGGCTAACCGATGTGGGTATCTATCCGGGATCGTCAAAAGGAGCTTTGATAGGTAAAAAACCACAAAGCTCTCGTTCCCCACCCAGGAGATTCGCATGACCCTGTTATCCGAGCCCAAGCAAGAACCTACTGTCCATCTGCGCCACCCGGGATTTTCCTCGATGATTGTTTTCCCCCATGGGCACAGCCTGTGGACGCGCGGGCTATCGCTGAGCAAGTCTATGGACCATCTCGACGACTGGTTCATGCAGCCCCAAGAAGACGAGCCACATGAAGATGCATGGGCAGAGCGAATCTTCGAACTCGGACGGCCACAGAACGTCTACTACCGCGGGCCTCTGGTGTTCACGTGGCTGAACGGGCAACTGCGAGTGGAGCCGCGCGAGTCGAGCGAGGCGCTCGTGTTTGACGACGGCGCCCAAAGATCCATGTTCGATGCGGGCTACTGCCTCCAAGGCAGGCGCTCAGATGGAGCAATCATTTTCCAATCGGCGGTTCGCCCGCAGGCATCTCTCACATCCTAAAGGGTTTGGAAATGCCCTTCGGTGGCGTATTGCCCGAGTCGTCGTAGCCGACGTATATGCCCAGCCCAGTCAAGCAGGCGACATTTTCATCACTGTAAGAAACAGTCTCGCTGCCGCCATCTTGCAATGAGATGACGATCATCAACGAGCCTTTGATTTTAACAACAAGGGCGGAAAGGATGTCCTTGACACTGAGGGCTGCGGATCGCGTGGTCCCATGGGGCAAACTTAACTTGGGATCAGGGAGGGAGGCTGAAACCGTCTCTTCATTCTTGTCTGACATAAGTTCTCCATAAAATTAATGACCTCCTCGCTTCCTGGCGCAAGGCTGCTTAATGCCGGAGAATGGTAGCATGCTCGGCGCTCGGCTTTTCAAGCTGGGCGCCGACGCTGAAATAGGTTCGCAAAGCGACAATGTCCTCACCTGCCTTGTCGGCCGCGTCGACCTGGGGCGACGCCCACCGCCGCGAGCGCATTGGCGACGATAGCATCCGACTCCTTCTTGCGCCGGGCCCGCTCTTCCTCAGCCAGTTCGCGCGCCGACCTGCGCGGCTTGGGCGCTTCATCCTCGGGAAAAATCAAATCGTCGCGCGAGCAATACCAGTCGACCAAGTCGTCGATGCAGACCATCGGCGACGTGTTGATCATGCGGTAGGGGATGGGGAACTTGCGCAGGCGCATGTGGCTCCAAATCGTTGACGGGGACAGCCCCAAGATCGCCGCCAACTTGGGCACGGAGATGAAGGCCGAGGCCAAATGATAATCGCTGATGAGGGTCATGCGAACCCAAGCGCGACGCGAGGCCGGCGTGTAATTGGCCGAGGCATCCCGCCCCTGATCGTTTTCACGCTCGCTTGGAGCGAGCTCGGCGGCCGCCGCCGCGCCGAGCGCGTTGCCTTGCCCCTCATCGTGGCGGCTCGACTTCGCGCCTTCCATCGCGCGGTTGAAGACGGGCCGCTCAGCTCTTGAGCTTCGCCCGCCGTTTTCCTGCGCGCGTGTCGCCCCCTCTAGATTCTCTCGCATCGGCATTCCCTCGCTCGACGGGCAAGTCGCCCGATGCGCAAAGCGGTCCGGCGAGCCTTTTCCTCCATGGGAGCGATGCGCGGCGACGCCCGCGCCGCGGGGCGGAAACGTCAACTCGAAGCGGCGCGAGCGCCGGCGACGCCAGCTTGAACGCGCCCGGAAAGCGCGCTCGCGTTGAGGCGCTTGTTGCCCGAAAAAAAAGCCGCGGAGCCTGTTGACAGGCGCCAGGGTTTACGAGAGTTAACCTAAATTGATTTACATGGAGGAGGAATCATGACGCGACTGCCCCATCCCTTGAACTATGCATCCGAAAAAGCCGACGCGCAACCCGATGCCTGGGATGCGACGGATCACGCGCCTAGCCCCGAGGGCGGCTGCCGCGCCATGCCCTACCCGATTGGCTGGGAAGACGAAGAAGACGACACTGCTCGCGCATCGGAGGCCATGGCGGAGGGACAGCCGAAGCCTGTCAGCCCTGCGCGCACTTTTGAGGCCTGCCCAGCGCAGATGCCTGCGGAACGCGCCGCGCCGCCAGTAGCCCCTGCGGTGCCCCCCTTTCCATCGCCCGCGCAAGCAGGCGGCGCGGCTGATAGAGCCCAGGCTCCAAGCATGAACGACGCGCTCGCGACGACAAAGGCCATTCCAAAACGGCGAACTGGGCCAGCCCGCCAGAGCGCGGCGGCCACTCCAATTCCCCTGCCCCATGCTAAAAAGCTCGACTACTTCCCTGCGCTCTTCTCCCGCAGCGCGTTGTTCCGCGTCGGCGGCGCGGATGAAGATCCGGACGCGTTCGCAGGGCCAGCGGCCGCGATCGCCATTCCCGCGCAAGGCGCTGTCAACCTGACCCTGAGCGGCCCGTGGCCGCGCATGCGCGACAAAGAAATTTGGGAGGTCGCGCTGCAACTGGCCAAAGAGGCGCAGGACCCTTCCGCCCCCATTCGCATCAGCCTTTCGGACTGCGCGGCGAGGCTTGGCCGCTCCGACCGAAGCGCGGGCACCCTCGACAGCATTTGGCGGAGCTTGCGCCGGCTCGCCTTGTGCCGCATCGAATTCGACCTTCCTTCGGCGCCCATGGGCCGCCTTGCGGGAAACTTGCTTCAAGCGGCGCGAGAGGTGGGCAAGCGCCGCGAGATCGAGGTCGACTTGGCGTTCGCCAACAAGCTTCTGGCGGACGAGAGCCAGTTCGCGATAAATCGCCCACGGCGCTTGCTGCTTTCGACCGCCCTGGCCCGTTGGCTGCACGACTTCATGTCGACCCACACCACGAAAGAGGCGCCCTTTGTTTTCGAGATTCGCTATTTGCGGGAACTCTGCGGCTATGGAGCCAACCAGAAGCGCTTTCCCGCAGCCCTGGAATTGGCTTTGAAAGAGTTGACGCAAAAGGCGCCGGAAGTGCTGGCCGGCTATGCCATCAACAAGCTCGGCAAGTCGAGCGACGATTGGACTGGGGAAGTGTCCAGCGGCTCCGAAAAGCGCCTGTTCCAGCTGCCCAAGGCGCATGTCGGCCCGCCCCCCATCCGGACCAAGCCTACAGGACGAGGCGGCGTCAACTTGTAAATGGTCGGTCCGGCCGCGCGCTCCATCGCGCGCGCATGGGCAAGCGACCAGCAAGTGCATGAGCTAACTTCAGAACTTGGCACCATGCGGCGTTGCATTCAAGGCTCGCAACTGCGCGAGCGAGCTTCTGAGACGCCAAGACGAAATGGTCGTCAAAAATAACCAAAATGGCCGCCCACGAGCCATTTTCAGCGCCATCAAACACCCATTCGACAGATCGCTTCAACGAGATGCGCGCGCTCACAAAAATTAATAATCTATGCCGCTGCGGGGGTTATGCGGACGATGTTGATTTTTAGCCAGGCAAATACGTTTTCCCCTTGTTCCGTCCCATCCTCGGATAAAGGACGACGTGGCCCCGCGCGAAATGACCGCGCGCATCAGTTGCGCGCGTCACCGCCCTGCGCGGGGTTGAAGCGGACGATTTTTTGGCGGCGCGGGGTGGAAGGGGACAATGTTCGGGGTTCAAGGGGACGATGCGCGGGGTTGGAGCGGACGATGGCGCTCAAAACGCGGGGTTCGCGGGGACGATTCGCGGGGTGGAAGCGGACAATTCGGCCCCATTTATATAAATAAGAAAAAAGAAAAAACATAAATGTCCGCCCAGTCCGCCCCGTCGCGGCGGCCGGGCTCATCGCAGACCATCAAACCCCGCGGCGCCAGCGCCGCGACTGCTTGGGCAGTCAAAGATCAAAACCGACCAGGCGCTGCGACGTGGCCGTCGCGGGCGCGGACGCGCGGCGCGCGTCGGCCATAAAGTCCACTGCCCCGCCCGATTGCTCATCAAGTCATCGGGCCATTCCATAACCGGTCTTGCGCGCCAACGGCCCTGAGGCAGCGATCTAACCCTATCGAGGCGGCCCAATAGCCGACGGGACTGCGACTTTGACACGTTGTTATTTTTTGCGTAGGCTACGCGGCTAACGGGTGAGCCATGCCCTTCTCCCATGCACGAACATGCCGCTCAAATGCTATCGCGACGATCAAGCCATCTTGGCCTTCGATTTGGAGGATGACGACACCTGGGAAGCGCTTCGGAGGGAGAATGCGGCTCGCAAGAACCTGCGCATGCCATGCTGCGGCGCCGCCGTCACGCTCCGGGCGAGCAAGCTGGGAACCAAACACTTCGCGCACGCGCGCCGCGGTCCTTGCGCCGCGGCGCCGGAATCGGCCGAGCACCTGCTGGCCAAGCGGACGATCGTCGAGGGCGCGAGGCGGACCGACTGGGACGCCACGACCGAGCAAGCCGGGAGTTCGCAGGCGGCCGAGCCATGGGTCGCGGATGTCCTGGCCACGAAGGAGCGCCGCAAAGTCGCCATCGAAGTCCAGTGGAGCCGCCAGGACGATCCTGAGACGACGCGGCGGCATCGGCGCTACGCTGACTCCGGCGTCCGGGCGCTGTGGCTGTTCCGCCAGCACATATTCCCCATCGAGAAAGAAATTCCCGCGTTCCGCCTGGTCTTCGACAAGGAGGCTGCGCGCTTCACCGTGCAATTGCCCTCGCCGGCCCACAATCCATGGATGAGCGCCAAAGACAAGAACGAGCCGCGGTATTGGCGTCAATCGATTGAGCTCTCGCGGTTCGTCGAAGGCGCGCTGAACGGCCGGCTGCGCTTCGCGCCGGTTTTGGGCCTGACGGCGCCCGTCGAAATCTTCACCGAGACGACGGTTTGCTGGAAGTGCAAAGAAGACACTCGACTCGTGCTGGGCATCACGTTCGCGGCCAGCCGCGTCCTGCCCGGCTGCGCGGATGTCGAGCTCAATCTCGATTCGTTTGGAGACAACTTGGAGCGCGGCGACCTTGTTGTAGCCCGCATGCTTCCCGCAGCCTTGTTGAAAAACCATGGCATCGGCGCGCTGCGACCGCGATACAGCCGCGCCGAGGGCTGCTCCTACCTCTCCAACGGCTGCGTCCACTGCGACGCCCTCCAGGGCCGCTTTTTCGACCACGAGCGCGGCTTCGCTTTGGAAAAGACGCTCGAAGTCGAAGCGCGCTTTGAACCCGAGTGGGGGCCGCTGATGGAGCGCGCCAACGACGACATCTATCGCTGGTGGTTCGACGATGGAGCTTGACCAAAGGGCGCAGACGGGGATGATCTGGCTGGCGCGGCGCATGGATTTTCGTTCTCGTCGCGCCTCGGCCATGCGCCGCTCATCCGAGACATAGGGCGCAATTTTCGGACACACTCGACACGATTTTTTGCGCGGTTTGCTTCATCTGATGGACCGCTACCGCTTAACACGCTGAAAAGGGGCATCACAACGACACTTAAAGTCCCCCTTCCGGCAAATAATGTGTAATTGCAGCGCCCCAGTTGACCACCTAACAGGAGGCAAGCCGAATCTTAAAAAAACCGCTCATCGAAGGAGGGCTTGTGGGCAAAGGCTCCCTGCTGATTTGATGCTTCTCAGGCGTGTTCGACACGCGATCGGGCGCTGGTCACCTCGGGCGCCGCCGATCGACTCCGTGGCCGAACAAGCCTTTCCGTCCGCTTTGCGCAGGCGGAACCTCACGTCAATCATCAAGGAGAAAACCCATGGCATGCGTCATAAAACGCGAACGAGTCCATTCGCAAGCGAAATGGCAAGCGATCGTGCGAGTCCAAGATCGCACCTTCATCAAGTCTTTCGAGACGAAGGAGCAGGCGGAGCGGGTCGCCAAAGAAGTCGAGGCGGGGTTTAAAAGAGCGCTGTCGGCCCAGAAGCGCGAGTTGGAAAAGCTGCGCAAGACCGATCCCGCGCGCGTGAACTTTTACGGCATGAAGCTGCGCGACGTCTTGAAAGAGTTCGCCGATGAGATCGACCCGCGTCCCGAGCTCGTCGACGGCAAGCGCCGGCGCGGCAAGCGCGAAGTCGGCGACGACATCGTCGAACACCGCCGAGGGCGCACCCGCTCCGACGGAACGCGCCCTCCCCGCTGGCGCGGCATTTTCGACACTGTCTTCAAACATGTAGGCGACGTCACCGTCGCCGACGCGAAGCGATATTGGGTGTCGCTGTATATCAAAAAAATGCGCGAGACAAAACACGCCCGCGGCGTCGGTTACGAGTGGGTGAGCATTCGCGACCACGTGCTTTTGATGAGCCAGGCGTGCCGCCATGTCGCGATGAAGCAGGACATCGAAAATCCCACGCTCCATTTCTCGCCGCAGGGGCATTTCCCAAAAAATTGGCGCAATCGTCGCGACCGCCGCGTGGAGCCTGAGGAGCACGCCCTCATCATGAGCCGACTGCTTGCGGACCGCTCGCCATTTGGCCGCCAACGTCGATTGCTTTACCAGCTGGCGATGGAGACTGGGGCGCGCGTGCAAGAGCTTATCTTGTCCCAATGGAAGGAAATCAGCCGCAGCGGAAAGGTGTGGACGATCCCCGCCTTGCACAGCAAAACGTCTGAGCGTCGGATGGTGTCGCTGACGCTTCGGGCGCGCAGGGTCTTCAAAGCGTTGCTGGCGATGAGGAACCAGACCTCGCCATTCATCTTCCACCATTACGATCGGGTCAAAGACGCTTCGACCGATTGGTCCGAAGTGGTGGCCGCCGCTGGCGTTTCAAACCTGACGTTCCACGACTTGCGCCACGAAGGAGTTTGCCGTTTGACCATGCACCCTGACAAGCCGCCGATGAGCGCCGTGATGCAGATGGTCGGGCACAAGAGCCCTGAGATGACTTACCTCTACTGCAATTTGAGGGAAAGGGACTACGAGCGCATTTTCCGTTGATGCCCCTGGCGGCCGCGCGCGCCGCGAGTCCAAAAGACGCCCTTCCAGGGCGTTTTTTTTGGCGCGCCGACGGGGCCGCCGACTCATCGACGTCGCGGGCGCCTTGCCGCCACGCGCGCTCAACGCGGGGACAACAAGCCGGTCAGCGGGTGGACCGTCCACAAGCGCGCGTCGGCGTCCGAGATCGCCATCAGGGCAGCCATGCGTTAGGCGTCGCAAAAATCCCCAACGCCGGAGTCCATGTGCTTTCGATCACCAAAATCAACTCCGCCGCCAACCAGGCCAAACGCGGCCATGCGGCCGGCTACTTGCATTACCTCGGCGGCCCGGCGACCACCACAAAGCAACGCGGCGACTTTGACGACTACGCTCGAGGCGAGTCCAAACAGGCCGGGCCGCCGCCGACCTGGGCGTGCGCAGGGGCCGAGCTCCTGGGCCTGGCCGGCGCCGCCGAAGCCGAGCAGGTCGAGCGCCTCGCGCGAGGGTTCCATCCCCTCACCGGCGCCGCCCTCGTCAAAGGCGCCGGCGACCGGCACGTGATGGGGCTCGACATGACGTTCTCCGCCCCCAAGGACGTCTCGGCGATCTTCGCCGGCGCCGACGCCACCACGCGCGACGAGGTGGCCCGGGCCGTCATGGACGCCGCGCGCGCCGCCCTCGCCCACGTGGAGTCGGAATGCGTCACCCGCCATGGCAAGGCCGGCGCCGTCAAGCGCTTCGCTCGCGCCGCCGTCGCGGCGATTTACCCCCACTTCGCAAGCCGGGCCCTCGAACCTCAGTTGCACGCGCACGGATTTTTGTTCAATCTGGGCAAGCGCGATGGGGCCGAAGAATGGAGCGCCTTGGAACAACGGGCGCAATTCGAGCGCAAGATGGCCACCGGCATCCTCTTCCGAGCCGAGCTGGCCCACCGCATGAAGCTGTTGGGGTTCGAAATCGAGCCAGCCGGCCCCTACTTCACCATCCGCGGCGTCGGCCAAGCCCAACGGGACGCGCTCTCCACCCGCTCCAAGCAAATCGCCGAGTATGCGCGCGAATGCGGCATGCTCGAAATCGACGGCGCCGCGGCGCGAGAAGTCGCCGCCCTCAACACGCGCAGCGCCAAGGCCGAGCCGCCGCTGCCGGAGCTTTTGGCGGACTTCGCAAAGCAGGCGGCGGCGGTGGGCATCACCCCTGAGGCGGTCGCCAACATGCGCCGCCCGGCCCCGGTCGCGCGGTCCACTCCATCGGCGCCCTCGCCCCATGCCGAGCCAGGCCAAGTCGAGGAGCCTGCGGCGTTCTCCATCAACCACCAAGGCCTCATTGAGCGCCTCACTGAGGCGCAATCGTGCGCCACCTCGCACGACGCGCTCGCCGCCATCTGCGAATTGGCGATGGGGCAATGGGACGCGGCGCGATGCCTCGAAGAATTGGAGCGGTTCCTGGCCTCCCCTAGCGCCGTGGGGCTCGGAAAAACGGAGCAACTCGCCGACGTGTTCACCTCGCAAGCCACGCTCGCCACCGAAGCGGAGTGCTCGCAGGCCGTGGCGCGAGGAGCGCGGGACATGGCGCACCGCCTCGCGCGGTCGACAATCGACCGGGAGTTCGACCGGCTCGAAGCCGAAATATCAGCCAAGATCGGCGCGCCGGCCTCGCTCGCGCAGCAACGCGCCGCCGCGGCCCATGTGGCTTGCGAAACGGGCCGCCAAGCATTCGTCGTGGGCTGGGCCGGCACGGGCAAGACCACCATGCTCAAAGCGCTTGGGGACGCCTACAAGGCTTCCGGATTCGAGGCGCTGGGATGCTGCCAGTCGGCGGCCGCCAGCCAAAACCTCGCGCGTGAAACCGGCATCCCATCGCGCACCATCGCGAGCCTGCTTCACGCCATCGACAAAGGCAAGGCGCGCTTGGGCCCAAAGACCATCATGGTGCTCGACGAGGCGGGAATGGTGGGCTCCAAAGAGTTCGCGTTGCTGCAGCGGGCCGTGCTGAGCGCCGGGGGCAAGCTGGTGGCCGTCGGCGACGCCAAGCAGCTCCAACCGATCGCGGCAGGCGGCATCTTTCGAGCGCTCTGCGAGCGCCACGGCAAGGCGGAGATTTCGAACATCCAGCGGCAACGCACCGACTTTGGGCCGCTTCTTGATTGGCTCAGGGCCCGCGGCGACCTCACCAAAAAATCCGCGCAAGCTTTGATGGCGCTGCCGGATGACGCGAGAACCGACGCGTTGGAGGCGCTTTGCTCCGATCGGCCAAAGCTCGCGCGCGGGTTCGCGAAATGGAGCGAGCGCTACGACCACCAATGGCTGCGCGGCGCGGTGCGCATGCTGGCCGAAGGTTCGGCCCACGAGGCGTTGTCCATGCTGGACGAGCGCGGCCGCTTGAAGCTGATAGCGGGCTACACGGCGACACTCGACGCGTTGATATCCGACTGGGCGTTGGACAAAGCTCCCCTGAGCTCCAAGACCATGATCGCTGGAACCCGAGCCGAAGCGCGCGAGCTCAACGCCAAAGCCCGCGCGTTGCTGACAGCCGCCGGCCACGTGCGCGATCAAGCAGGACTGGACGTGGAGATCATTCACCGCGACGAGACCTCGGAGACGAAGCGCTTCGCGCCAGGAGACCGGATCGTCTTCACCAAGAACGACAAGGAAATGGGCGTGGCCAACGGCGCCGCGGGGACCATCGTTGGGATTGAGCGAGCGCTGTTCACGCCGCTGCTTCGGGTCAAGCTTGACGACGTCAATCCCCGGGGCGAAGAGGTCGCGATGGTTCCGCCCTCTTTCGGGCGCTTTGACCATGCCTACTGCCTGACCAACCACAAATCGCAAGGCCGCACGTTCGACTCCGCCTACGTTTTGGTCAACCCATCCATGGCGGACCGCGAATGGAGCTACGTCGCGGCCAGCCGTTCGCGCTACTCGACGACCCTCTACGCGAACCGAGGGGCGCTCGCCCCAGCGCGCCTGGAATTGCACGGCCAAGAGGACGCCCCGGACGTGGCCACCGAAGACCGCGCGACACTGATCGAAAGGCTCGCTTTTGGCATGTCCAGGGAGCGGGCCAAGGGGACCACCTTGGACTGGACGTCCCAGGCGCATATTCCGGCCAAACACCCCATTCCAGCGATCAAGGCGACGTCTGTCGCCGAGCGCCGCCAGCACGAGAGCGAGCCCGGCGAGCATGCCGCCGCGACCGACACGACGCCGGACGCTCTGACTCAATTTTCGACGTCGCAAGCCACTCTGCTCCTCGCCCGTCTTAGATCGCGCGCGGCACGCGCGTTGGGGCTCGCGCCGGAGCCACGGTAATGGACAGCGAAAGCAGCTCAGACCCTTGGATGCGGTCCGCGGTGACGTTGCGCCTGACGCCGGAGCGCAAGGCAGCGCTGCGAAGGCTTTGCGCCGATCCTGGCGCGGCGCCCACCGCGGCCATCGACGCCGCCATCGAACTGGCGAGGACCGTCCAACGCGCGAGCGAAATCGAGGATGCTGCGTCGATTGTGCCTGCGCCGGATACACAACGCGAAAGTCAAGCTCGGATGGAGCGCGCCATGGAGGCGCTGACCCGTGACGTCGGCTCAATGAAACAAGCTTTGCACGCGGCTCTGTCTTCGGAGGATGTCTGCGATCGCGATGCCGACTCGCCGCTTTTAGCCCCAAAGCCAACGCCGCTGCGCGAATGGTTGGATGCCCTGGAGGCGTCATGCGCGCTAGTCGTGGCGCAAATCAGCTGGACGTCCACTCTCCGGGTCGACTCCGCCTGCGCCAACTTGCATTTTTCCCTGGAACGATGGGTTGTCCGCGATTCGAGCGGGTCCTCGGTTCAACGCGACGTGGAAAGCGCGCTTATTTTGGGACCCTTCGCTTTGGCGGATTCGAAGCTGATCCACGCTCTCCAAGGCGCGGCGGTGCTGGCTTGCGCCCGGGCTGGCGAAAAGTGGAGCGTATGCGCGCACTGCTCGGGCGAAGGCGGTGGGCTTGCCGCCAAGTCGGGTTCCTTTCTGGTTTGAGCGCAAAGCCAGCGGGAAGTCGACAGGTTCTTGTCGCTGGTGTCACAAATCATTTTAGCGGCGGGTTCAACCAGCACCGACAGCGCGCGCCGCGCCCGCACCGCGCTCAGGTGCGTCAGGTGTATCAGTAAAAAGCTTTGCTCCGTTGGAAGACTCTGCGCAGGCCAGCTGTCGGGGCATACATGACAGCGATCCTAGCCGAGCAAGGAGGCGGGCGGCGAGCTGGCCGATGGAAGCGGGTCCGCCCTCGGCTGTAAACGGTGGGTCAGAGGATTGGTCCATTGTTTGCGCTGTTTTGCAAACTGCGAATGCAAATCACCTCGGCAATAGCGGCGGCCGGCGCTGGAAGTTCGTTATCTTCGTGGGTCATTTTGCGCGCAAAATGACCCATGTTGATTTGCAGCGAAATCTGACCCACTTTGCCGCTTAATTTGCAAACGGAACTGACCCACGTTTAAGACACA
>Ga0308163_10001039_pt1 | contig 34895 bp, 24 predicted proteins | sample PhyTR1_FD_201037 | JGI IMG/M metagenome (GOLD analysis project Ga0308163, IMG submission 201037) | Phyllosphere microbial communities from UC Gill Tract Community Farm, Albany, California, United States - DLSLT.R1 | ecosystem: Host-associated > Plants > Phyllosphere > Unclassified | place: USA... | reverse complement strand
GTTGCTGTAGGTATGTTTATCGGCGTGTTCGTCGTTGCCGAATATGCTGCTGAAAAATCGCATGATGTTGCCGCCGATGCTGTCGTCGGCGCCGGCTTGCATCTGCGTGCCGGTGCCCGAGGCCAGCTGCACGGTATCGCTGCTGAAACCTGCGCTGAGCAGCTCTGCTTTCGCGCGTTCGGCATCGCTGCGTTGTTCGAATACTGCCGCCAGTGTGTGTGTCATGGTTGCTTCCTTGGTGAAAGTGGATGAGGGTTGCCCGCCGTTCCCGTCGTCGAAGCGCTCGACCGTCACATGCTCCGCGCGCAGCGGCACCGTTTGCTGGTGCCGGCTGGCGTGACGCAGCCGTGTGATGTGCAGCTCCTCCTTGATCCGGTAGCGCTTTTCCACCACCAGCACTTCTTCCAGCACTGGAACGATGAAAGTGTCGCCCTCGTAGCGCGCGGCGGGAGGCGCGCTGACGATACGGTCGACCGGCACATGCCGGATATCGAGCTCGTCACGCCACACGGTCTGATCGACCTCGTGCGGATGACTACGCACCTGCTTGTGCACGCGCACGCCGCGGCCGGTCTCGGCCAGACGCGTGCCCACGTGCATTTGCTCCTGATACACGGGCAGCGTGACCGGATCGCCTGCTGCGGCGTGGGGTGGTGGAGTGTGGGGTTCGTTGGCCATTTGGGGTGCGCCGACGCTAGCAACGGGACAACCAGTCTACGTCGGCGCCGCAGGGACCAGCGCCCGTTTGCCCAAGAGAAAATCGCGCGCCGGGTTTTCCTGAAGGCAAGCGGGCGCTGACTTTGCCGCTTACCACGTAGACTGATTTTTCGTATCGATCTCATCCGTTTAACCGAGGAGCCCATCATGACCCACACACTGGCAGCCGTATTTGAAACCCGCGCCGAGGCCACCCAGGCTCAGGAAGAACTGATCTTGAATGGCTTCGATCGCGGCAGTATCAAGATCAGCGATTCCGGCAGCGTCGCCGGCCGCGCGCGCATTGACGACGACGCCTCGATCCTGGGCAACATCAAGCAGATGTTCAGCGACCTGATCGGCCGCGAGCACGCGGACCGCCACGTCTACGCGGAAGCGTTGAACCGCGGACACACGGTGCTGACCGTTGAATCCGAGGACCTGGCCAAAGCCGACCTGGCCGCCGACATTGTTGAAGACTTCAACCCGATCGACATCGACGAACATGAAACCATGTGGCGCGCCAGCGGCTGGACTGGCGCGGAAATCTTGCGCAGCGGTACCGGCATGCAGCAAACCTCAATGGGCGCGTCGCAAAGCACGACCGAGCCTGCGCTGCAAAGCGCGCCGGAGCCGCATGGCATCCGTCCGCGCGAGGAGGCGGTCGGGTTCGTCCGCTCGGAGCAGGGCATGTTGACGCAGGGTTCGCTGCAGAGAGGCGAGATGATTTCGCCGGACGGCCCGTTCGCCGGCGATCCGCTGGCCGAGGGGCAACGCACGGTCCAGCGCAGCGGCATGCGCATCTATCCGCGCGAGGTGGCCACTGGCGCCAACGAGGACAGCCTGAACATCCTGCGCGGCGAGCGCGCTGACGAGCTCGATAGCCAGGCGAATCAGGATAGTTTGAACATCCTGCGCGGCGACACCGACGGCGATGAGTATTTCCGCTCGCATTGGGAGAAGACGTACACCGGCGGCACGTATCAGGAATACAACCCGGCGTATCAATATGGTGAATCGATGGCCGGCAGTCCGGCGTATCAGGACAAGCCGTGGGAGCACGCCGAGCCGGAACTGCGCACGACTTGGGAGAACACCTATCCGCAATCGAATTGGGATAAGTTCAAGGAGGCGGTGCGGGCTGGATGGGAGCGCGTGACGCGGTAAGCGTTATTGGCGGCGCGTGGCGGATTACGGCGTGCCGCCTAATCCGCCCTACGTCGATCACGGATGGATCGACGTTTAACGGCCATCGAACGAACCACGGTGGATCACGGTGGATCGACGTTCAACGGCCATCGAATGAACCACGGTGGATCGACGTTCAACGGCCATCGAATGAACCACGGTGGATCACGGATGTATCGACATTCAACGGCCATCGAATGAACCAAAATGTATCACGGATGGCTCGACGTTCAACGGCCATCGAATGAACCACGGTGGATCACGGATGGCTCGACGTTCAACGGCCATCGAATGAACCACGGTGGATCACGGTGGATCGACGTTCAGCGGCCATCGAAAGAACCACGGTGGATCACGGATGGATCGACATTCAACGGCCATCGAATGAACCACGGTGGATCACGGTGGATCGACGTTCAACGGCCATCGAATGACCACAGTTATACGTAGGGCGGATTAGCGCAGCGTAATCCGCCATGCATGCGCAGTGGCGACGGCTTCCTCTAACGCTGGCCAAGCAACATCCCAGGCTATCCGCTCCTGCTCCAATCTCAACTTTTGCCCCCAAGTATTGTTGCGCAGCGCGCTGTAGACGGCGCGCTCTTCCATCGTCAACGCGGCGAAATCACCGGCCGCATGTTGCGATCTCTCCTCGGTCCACAACGTCGGAAACCGCAACATTGTCGCTTCATCCATCATCACCGATGCCAGATGTGGGAACCTGCCGCGCGCCTGATGCAAAATGGCGTAGCCGTGCGTGTCGATGTCACCCCAATACAAACAGGCCGCGCTGTCGATCCACGGCACCGCCGCCAGCGCATCGACCGCATAACCCAGCCCCATGAAAGCCACCGCGCCGGGTAAATCCTCCAACGCCAGCCCCGTTTGCAGATTTTCCACAATGAGAACGGTCGAGGGCTGCCACGGAATGCCGGCCAGCGACGCCACCGGCGCGCTGATATCGCCCATGCCGCCCACCATCGCCCTCAACGCCGGATCGAGCACCCGCATGCGCACCAGCGACGGCGCGCGCTTGAGCCCGCACACATGGTGGAAATCCTTGCCGCCCAGGTCGTCGTCCACCGCTGCGGCGACCAGCTCCGCCACCACATTTCTGCGCGGCTCCAGCCATTTGCTGTCCATCCCCGCCAGCGGAATTTGTCGGGGGTAAAGGCCCGGCGCGGGATGCTCGCCCAGCCACGCCAGCAGATCAAGCAAACGCTGAAAATCGGGATCGGAATAATCGGCCAGCACGTCGTAGTGCCTGGCCAGCGCGCGCGTCAGCGCCGGCTTGCGCGCCGTCGTCTCCGTAAACCGCGCCAGGGCACGCCGCCAGCGGTCCTGCTCGCCAATCCACATCGCGGCCTGATCGGGGCCGCGCAACACCAGCGCCTCAGGCAGCGTCTGCACGCCAAGCACCCGCCAGCGCCGCTCGACCCAGCGCAACTCGCCAACACCCCGCCAGGCGCGCCAACCGTCCGCCCAGGCGCGCACGGCGTCGGGCTGGCGCAGCGCTTCCGCCTCGGTCGGCATGCCGAGCGGAATGGTCAGCGGCCAGTGGCGTTCCGGTTCCGCGCCCAGCCAGTCGCGGTGCTGGCTGGCGTAGCGGCGCAGCAGCCATAAGCGTACGCTATCGGTGAGCTTCAAGCGCCGCCTCCAGTTGCGCCTGTTCGGGCAGCTTGAGCCGCTGACGCTGGTCGTCGTATTCGATCATCAGCACGCCCGAGACTTTGCGGTCACGGATGTCGACGAAGCAGGCGCCGCCGATGAACGGCTCCAGCGTCATCACCGATTTCAACGGCGTGGCGACGATCATCTGGAAGCCGAAGTTGGCAAAGATATTCATCGCCAACGCGGTGAATTCGTTGTCGGCCTTGTCGAAGGCCTCGTCCAGCACCACCGGCGCGTAGACCGGCAGCGCGTGGTCGCTGCCGCCCAACTGGTAGCGCAACGCAGCCGCCAGGCAGGTGGTGGCCAGCTTCTGGCGCTGTCCGCCGGACTTTCCTGCACCGCTCTGGTAGACCTCGATCTCGGTGCCGTTGATGTCGATCTCCCTGCCGATGAATTCCACATGCAGGCGCACGTCGAGCACCGCTTCGCGCCAGCGCCGCTTGTCCGGCTCCTGGCTGGCCAGGTCGTCGACCAGCCGGCGCAGCGCGATGAAGCGCGCCTCGGCCGATTCGCGGTCCTCGGTCCACGCGTTGCTAAGCGCGCGCTGGATGTCCTGCTTGAAGTCGCGCACTTCGGGCAATTGGCGGTCGCTCGGCTGGATGTGCAGATACGTGCTCATCTCGGCCGTCTGGTTGAACGGCACCTGGCGCAGGCTGGCGTTGACCAGCTCCATGCGCTCCAGGATGGCCTTGCGCGAATCGTTCAGATAGGTCGATAGCGCCGCCAGGTTCTGGTTGCTCTGGTTGTGCAGCAGCTCGAAGAAGCGCTGCTCGTGCGCCGGCAGGCCATCGGTTTCCAGCCGCGCCAGCTTGGCGAAGAAGTCCGAGGCGGCCGCCAGCGTGGCGTCGAGGCCGTCGGAGTCGGCCTTCCATTCACGGATGAAGTCTGCGAAGCGGCCTTCGATGTCGCGCTCGCACAGCATGATGTCGCGCTCCAGCGCCTCCACCTTGTTGCCGATGAGCTTGCCGACGGCGCGGTCGGCCTGGTCGACCTTGCCCAGGACTACCTTGTCGGGCAGGCTGGCATATAACAGATCGAGGCCTTGCTGCTGGTGCGGCGTCAGCGCCACGATGGACGGATCGTTGCGCAGGCCGTCAAGTAGCTGCTGTTGCTCGGTGATCTTGTTGCGGCAGGACAGCAGGCTGACATCGGTATTGCGCAAGGTACGTTCTGCCGCCCGCACCAACTCCGTTTGCTCGCGCAGGCGATCGTCGATCTCCTGCAACTGCGTGTTGCCTTCGCGTAGGGCACGCAGCTGGCGGTCGATCGCGGCGATGCGCTCGGCCGGCGGCAGGCCGTCGATCTCCTGCCACGTCAGGTTGACCAGCGTGTTGCACGGCATCAGGCGCTCGGCGCGGGTCTGCATTTGCTTGCGCAGGCTCGCCAGCTCGGCATCGAGCTTGGCGATGCGCTCCTGCAGCTCGCGTTGTTGCTGTTCGTACAGTGCCAGCTTGTCGCGGTTGTCGAAGCCGAGCACCCAGTGGCGGCGGTCGTCGACGCCGCTGCGGTCGTCCTTTTCGTGGCGCGTGCGGCTGTGCTTGATCTGGCCTTCGCGCGTCATGGCCCGCTCCGGCGCCGCGCGCAGGGCGCGCACCGAGTCGACGCAATCGTAGTCATAACGCTGGCGCAGTTCGGCCTTGAGCCAGGCGGCATGGCCGCCGTCCTTGACGTTGAGCTTGAGCGCCAGCGAGCCGGCCTTGAGCATCTTCGGCGCAGGGCTGTCGGCCGCGACGGTGCGGTAGTAGACCAGCCGCCGGCCCAAGTCGACGTCGTTGATGTGCTGGGTCAGCCCGTTGTAGTGGTCGTTGTCGACCAGTAGCGACAGCGCGAAGCCGTGCAACACGCGCTCGGCCGCGCCGCGCCATGCCGACTCGTCCGGCTTGACCTCGACCAGCTCGCCGACGAAGGGCAGCGCCGCCTCGGCCACGCCGATGGCCTGTGCGATGGAACGGCGCAGCTCCAGCATGGGCGCCGGGATGTTGGACGGCTGGCGCCGCAGCGACATGATTTCCCGCAGCACTTCCGCCAGGGCGGTCGCGGCGGTGGTGCGTTCGCGGTCGAGCACCAGCAGCGGTTCCTGGTCGGCGCCGGCGGCTTGCCAGTCGGCGATCTCCTGACGGGCCTGGCCCAGCAGCTCGGCAAAGCCTTGCGGCGTGCGCGGCAGCACCCAGCCGAGTTTTTCGCACGCCTCGGTGGCCTGCTTGCGGCGGCGCAGGCGCTCGACCCGCTGCGTCTCCAGCGTGGCCCGCTCGCTTTCCAGGTGCTCGATCTGGTCGCCGCCGGCCGCGCGGCGCCGGCTCTCCAGGTCGCGCAGCGCGGCGCTGCGGTTGTCCAGCGTGTCCTGCTGGCGTTGCAGCTGGCCGGCGTAGCCTTCGGCCTCGACCTCCAGCGCGGTGACGTAGTCGGTCAGCAGGCCGATGCGCAGGCGTTCGCGGTAGCTGTGCATGCCGGCGCGCAGTTCCTCCTGTTCATCGCGCTCGCCGCGCAGGCGCCGCAGGTCGTCGTGGCGGGCGCGCGCCGGCGCCAAGGTCTGCACCTGCTTGCGGGCGATGACGACGGCCTGGTGCGCGGCGTTGAGCTCGCCGAATTCGCTGACCAGGCGGTCGGCCACGGCGAAGGTTTCCGGTTTGTCGAGCATGAAGTCGCGCAGGAAGGCGTTCAGGTCGCCGAGGTTCTTGGCCGACTGCGTCTTGTGCAGCAGGCGCAGGGCCATGTCGCTGTCGATGCCGAGCAGGCGGCAGAAGCGTTCGCAATAGGGACGGAACTCGTCGCGCGCGTGGGCGTCCGGAAAGGCGGCCTTGAGCTTGCGCACATCGAAGTTGTTGCTGCCGAAGTAGGCCAGGTCGCGCAGGTCGAACGGGCGCTCGAGGATCAGGAAGTAGCGCTTGACGTCGCTATTGCCGTTGGCGTTGCCGCGCAGCCAGAACAGCTGGACCAGCACCACATCGTGGCCGAGGCCGTTGCGGTAGTGCAGGGCCAGCGCCGACCACGTGGTGCCTTCGCGCAGGTAGCGCGTGGCGTACTCGCCGGAGCTGGCGTCGCTCTGGGCGGCCCAGGCGCCGCGCACGTAGCTGACCAGGTTGCGGTCGCGTCCGGCCCGGTCGGCCTCGCGCGCGGCGGCGTTGAAGTCGATCCAGCGCGGCGGCACCAGCAGCGCCGAGAAAGCGTCGAGCAGGGTCGACTTGCCGGCGCCGGAGCGGCCGACGATCAGAAAGCCGCGTTCGCTGATCGGCACGTCGTGCAGGCCGCTGAAGGTGCCCCAGTTGTACACCTGTAGCTTGTGCATGCGGAATTGTTCGCGGCCGATCAGCGCGGCGGCGGGCAGTTCGGCGTTCATGCGTCGTCCTCTTCTTCGTCGATGGTCAGCGGCTGCTGCTTCGGTGTGTCGCCGGCGGCCATGCGCAGATACAGCGCGGTCAGGGTCTGGATTTCCTCGGCCGAGAACAGCAGCTTGAGCGTGGGGGAAATCTCGTAGCGGTCCTCGCTGGCGCGGATCTTTTGCAGGATGTTGTGCTTCTTGACCTTCTCCACCGACGCGTGCACGCGCTTGGTGAAGCCGGCGCGGTCGGTGCTGACGGCGCGTTCGTACAGCGTGAGGTTTTCCACCATCTCGTCGAGCGCCACCACCGCCCGTTCACCGTGGGCGTCGGCGTGGGTCAGGCGCTGGCGCAGATACAGCACCAGCACCGAATCGATAAAGGTCAGCTGGGCGCGGCGCAGCAGTTGCGGCACTTCCAGGTCGCCGGTATCGGCCTGGCGCGTGAAGGCGACCTGCATGTCGCGGTCGATCACCAGCTCCAGGAACAGCTCGGCCAGGTGGCGGCGCACGGCCAGCTCGTCGCGCAACAGCACCGGCCACAGCTTGGCGTGGCGGCGCCCGTCCAGCGCCGGGCCGGACAGCAGTTGCACCAGCGCGCGGCGGGTCTCGAGCGGCAGCTCGCCGCTGTCGCCGGAGAATAGCGCGGTCGACGGCGGCGCGCCGTCGGTGCCCGCCGCGATGGCGTCCATCGGCGGGGCCAGGTCGTCTTCAGGCGAGCTCATTGGCGCGTTCTTTCACGAAATAGATGACGGGAATGTTGGCGCTGCGCTGTTGCTCGTCGCCACCGGTCCAGCTGACGGTTTCGTTGTGGCCGGCGACCATGCCGTGGCGGCTGCCCAAGGCCAGCAGGCCCAGCACGCTGCCGAGGCCCTGCGCGGCCGGGTAGGCGCGCAGCACGTCGGCCACCGAGGCCTGCGATTGCAGGTCCAGCACGGCCAGCACGTTGCGCTTGAGGCTGCGGAAGTCGATCTCCGACTGCGCCACCAGTTCGCCGACCGAGCCGAGGCCGATCGGCGCCGCCTCGCCGTCCAGCATGGCGCCGGGCAGCGCCTGCATGGCCGGATCGTGCAGCACCCACTGCGACAGCGAGGCCAGCTTGCTGCTGGTCAGCGGCAATGTGTAGTGCAGGGTGTCGGTGGCCTTGACCTCGTCCTTGAGCGCCAGCGCGGCCAGTTGCGCCTGGCGCAGCAAGGTGTTGAGGCGGCGCTGTTCAAGGAACTCGCGGCTCTGCACGAAGTTTTTCAGGCTACGGGCGAACGACTGCAGCACGTCGTGCACCATGCCACCTTGTTCAAGCAGGGTGCGTGTCAGGCGCAGCAGGAATTTGCGTTCCTGCGTGTCGAGGCTGGCGATGAAGTCGCGCGACAGCAACTGATCCAGCGCCTGTTCCAGCGTGGCCGATTGTTCGGGATCGGTCAGCAGGCGCCAGAAGGCGTTGAAGGTGCGGCCGGCGTCGCTGTCGGTGATCAGGTCGATGCCGGCGAACAGCGAATCGAGCACCTCGCCGCGGTTGCCGTCGTTTTCCATGATGCGCGCGCGCAGGTCGCGGTTGAGTTGCTCGAACTGGTCGCGCACGCGGCGGAAGTCGCCTGCCAGACCGTCGGCCAGCGTGATGATCTCGCGCGTGCGTTCGAGCGCGGTGGACTCGGGCAGGATGTGCAGCACGCCTTGTTCGATGGCGGCGATCTCGCGCTCGATGCGCTCCTGCTCGACGCGCAGGCGCTGGATGCGGCGGGTTTTGTCGGCGTCGGTGTCCTCGGCCAGGCGCGAGAGCGCGTCGATCACCAGGCCGAGGCGGCTTTCGGTGGCGGCCGAGTGGGGCTTGACTTGGCCGGCGACGAAGCGGATCGCCTCGATGGTCGAGGTGGACAGCTCGTATTCCTCTTCCGAGGCGCCGGGCGGGAAGCGGCGTTCGAGGTGGCCTTCCGACAGCCAGCCGGACACGTAGGCTTGCGCGGTTTGCGGCCAATCCTCGCCGAGGCTGCGCAGGTGTTCCAGCTCGCGCCCGATGCGCTCGTGGAAGATGGACGCCGGCAGGCTGCGCTCGCTGTCGTAAAGGTGGGTTTGCATCAACGCCAGCGCCGCCGGACCGCTGGGCGCGGCCAGAAGCCGCCACAGCGGTTGCTGGCGCAGGCGGCGATTGGTGGCGAGCGGGACGTCGGCTTTCATGGCGCTATTTTAAGGCAAGCGGGGGATTTATTTGAGAAAGGGCTCAGGATGCGCGTCCCCTAGTGTCAGGGTAGATGCCGCGTCACCCGATCCGCATCGGCGCGCGCCACCGAACCCACGTGCCCGTCTGGCCGTCGCCGGGAGCGCCGGTGTGGCCGTCTGGCATCGGATGCGCCACGCGGCTGTGGCCCTGCGCGCGGGCGGGCTGTTGATGTTGCGTCTAGCTACTAACCGCCTTGGTTGCCTTAGCTTTAAGGCCTTTACGCCTCATCGATTTTCTTACGGTCCGATCAACTACCAAATCGTCAGGCCATACTGTGCATCCGGGAAGTCGGGCATAACCGTGCCTGCGGCGAAGTGCGCTTGGCTGGCTCGTGAAATAATAAATTGTTCATGGGCTGGCGAGTTTTTTTTCTAGACTGTCCAGAATTTATTTCACACCCAGCCATTGCCAGATGGTTAAGCCGTATTCTGCATCTGGAAAGACCGGCATCACGGACCCTGCGGAGAATTGCGCTTGGCTATCCGCTTTTGCCGGCGAAAACCAAAGGCCGGACCTCGGACAGGGTTCCCCACCAGCTACACGCAATGGCTTGGCGATGGCCGGTTGGTTTTCATCGTGGCGCGGGATGCTACGGGCGTAATCGACCAAATCTTTGGGATAAACGGTTTCGTTACGGTACGACGAGTCGTCAAGATTGTAGAGATAGGTAAAGGCGGCAGCGCACATTGCCCAATAACCAAAGTATGGTGTGAAATCAGGTTTGATCTTTTCGTGCTTATTCCAGAAATGGGCAAGCCCTTTCATGTCGGAATACCACTTCTTTACGTAGATCTTCATGCCGTGCTCCATCTCGGGCACGGTGTCGCTGTCGACAGCATCAAGCAGCTTCCGATATGGCTTATCCCATAGCCACGAATCTAGGTTTGGGCGGTCCGCAAGGAAAAATTTGAACAATTCCTCCAACACTGCATCGGACTGATCGAAGTCAGTTCCTTCGTTGAGTGCGCATATCCGTGCTATCAAGTCTTCACGGCGCAATAAAATTGCGGAGCAAAGAAGATTTAAATAATCGACATAGGTGTCGATCATGTCGTTCAGGATGAAGGGAGGGTGATATCTTTCATCTGGTAGTTCATCGATGGCATCAACGTACTGCTCATACGCAAGAACAACTTCATCAAGCGAATCCGCAAGCTCAATAAGGCTTTCCCCTGCAGTAAACTTCAGCTGGAAGATTAACCAATGGCCCTGAGAATTTAGAGAAAGATTCGTGCAAAAATCCTCTCGCGACAGGTTTGGTTCAGTCGGAATGGCGTTCTCCATCTCGAGTTGGGCGATAGTATTGAGGTAACTATCTTCGTCGAGATGGATTTGGCGCCGACTTTGACTAAAGTTGGTTGGCATCACTATGGCAAATCCCATCAATTTAATGACTCCTAGTCATTTCGAGTCACCACCGGTACGGTTTAAAGCCCCATTTCTCAAGTACTAATCCACTGCCAAATCGTCATACCATACTGCGCATCCGGGAAGTCTGGCATAACCGTACCTGCGGAGAAGTGTGCTTGACTGTCCATCTTTGCCGGCGAAAACCAAAGCCCCGACTTTGGACACGGCTCCCCGCTCGCTACACGTAATGGCTTCGAGATTGCCTGTTGGTTTTCATTGTGGCGCGCAATGCTGCGGGCATAGTCGACAAGGTCTTTGGGATAGACTGTTTCATTACGATAAGACGAATCGTCAAGTCCATATAAGTAGGTGTACGCCGCAGCTGACATTGCCCAATAACCGCAGTAGGGGCTGAACTGGGGGGTTATGTCCTCGTGCTTTCCCCAAAAGAAAGCCACCCCTTTCATATCTTTGTACCAGCTTTTCACGTAGCGTTTCATTTCTTCCTGCATTTCTGCCGGTGTATCACTATCAATTGCATCCAGCAACTTCCGATACGGCTTATCCCAGAGCCAATCATCTAACTGTGGTCGGTCAGGAAGGTAAAATTTCAATAATTCTTCCAGAACAGCATCGGTTCCGTCAAAATTTGTTCCTTCATTCAGGGCATGGATACGAGGTATAAGGTCTTCCCGGCGTAGCAGGGCGGCTGCGCAGAGCAAATTGAGATAATCGACGTAAGTGTCGATGGTCTCGCTCATGAGGAACGGTGGATAGTATTGATCATCTGGCATAGCGTCCGCCGCAGCCACGTATTCTTCATATGCGCTGACAATGTCATCCAGAGAATCAGCTAGCAGGGTAAGTTTTTCGCCTGCGGTGTATCTTAGCTTAAAAATAGTCCATAAGTTGTCGGCTATCAGCAACAAGGTCGTCTTTCGGCCACGCTTCGTCAGATCATTTTTCAATGCCTCAATATTCAAAGAATTCTGAGTTTTGAAATGGGAAAGCGTGTTGTTGTAGCTTTGCTCGTCTATGTATATTTGACGGCGTGTTTCGATGAAATTTTTTCCGTTGGATATCATTATTTATTTCCTTTTTTATTCTTTTTAGGTTTTCCGAACTGCTTGTACTGCGTCTCAGCCTGATCAAGCTCTCGTTCCCCAAACTCTTTTTGCACGTTGTGACTGCTGTGATCTGCTGCGTATTTTTGCGCGCCACGGGGGTTATTGATCAATTTTTCTTCCATTATTTTTTCCATGGCGATGACGTGCTCGGTCGCCTGGACTGGTGATACTAGGAAAACATGACGGGAATAATTTATGTTACCGCGTAAAATTTCGTCACGATACATAAGGAAACCTTGCCTGATTCGTTCTTGGATCCAATCATGACTCATTTGCATGGTCATTTCGGCTTTCGTAATTGATCCTCCCGATGAAACAGTGCCTTGATTTTTCTTCTTCCTACCGCTTCCTGAAGTCCGCCTTGATGAGCCAGAGGCCTTTGCCTCACCTAATACCTGATTGAGGGATACGGCCGGGTTCATATTGGCTTTTGCCTCAACGACAGCGTATTGTTTGGGATAGGATCTATTCGTAAACCATAGTGAGTCAATCCCGTTAGTTAGCACGTGACTACTCGGTGTACAAAGGTACAGGGGAATTTCTTTGTCGTTCAATTTCTTGTACTTGCTCTGCCAGCCACCGGGTTTGTTGCCGGGTCCGCCAATCATGTCATGCCTATTCCAGCTGAGTCCCCAGCCCTTCTGCTCGATAACATGGTGGTCGACAATGTGCTCGCCCAGCAGACCCTTGACCGCGTAGTTCAGCGCGCCGTAAGCCTGAAAAGCAGTACGCTGCACCACATTAGCGATTTTACCGGTCGTTGTGCGTCCATTGAGGCGCGGCTTGTCAGCGACCCGCAAATGGTTATTGGCGCTTGCACCCCTGGCCGCACTCGCCCCCGCCCCGTGATGCCCGCCACGCGGAATACTGCCAGCATTGCTCGCCACCGTCATCACCACCGCCGCCGCGTGCTCCCCCAGCAGATCGGTGATAAACGCCCTGATATACCCCGACGCCTCCCGTATCGGCGCTGCCAACTGCCCGCGCATTTTCTTGATTCCCGGTGAAACGTCGCGCGCCAATTGTTCCAGATGATCAGGACACCACCAATGCCCCTGACCGATATAGTCGAGCAGCGCAATGCAGCTCTCCAGCGCCATGTTCGCCTGCACAATCGCCGCCTGCGTATTGCCGGCCCAGTCCAACGCCTTGACCCACGCCAGCGCGCCGCCTTTTTTCTTTGACAGCATGCGCTCGATCATCGCCACCCCGCTGTTGACCGCGCCCTTGAGCGCCTTGCGCTCTTTATATAGTGGCTTGAACACGGTCTTGAAGGCGCTGCCCACTTCCGGCACCACGCCGAAGGCGGCAAACCCCAGATAGATTTTTTGATCGATCGTGGCCTTGGCGAAGCCGCCTTGCTTGTTGATCCGGTACAGGCTGCCCGAAACGTCGCGTACGTCCATCACCTGATCGACCACCGGGATCAACGAGATCAGACCGCCGATGATCTGGGCCGACACCATCTGGTCCTCGTTGAAGTCGCCCATGATCAGGTCTTCGAGGAATTTCATGCAATCGTCGACGAGACTCATACCCGCCCCTGACTTTGCTCGCGCAGTTTGCGCTCCCGTTCCATCTCCGCGTCCATCGCGGCCTTGAAGTCCGGCTTTTTATATTCCGGCGTTTCTTCCTCTGGCGGCTTCCACGGACGCGGATCGTCGCCATACTCGACCACATACTCACCCGGCGGCGTGCCGGTCAGCAGGGCGTGTCCCTTGTCATCGAGCTTGCCTTCGCGCACGGTGCCATCCTCAAAGGTGACCTTGTAGGCGGCGCCGGGGATGGGCGCCAGATCGTCGTAATGGAACAGGATCTCGATCGAGTTATCCAGATTGGCCGCCTGCGGCAAAGCCGGCAGCGTCGGTGTCTCGCTCATCGGTCCCGACAACTCCTTCATGCTGGCCTTGAAGTCGATCTTGCCGGGTCCGTGCAGCTCGATATTGCCGCCCTCTAGCTTCAGATGCGCGCCTTGCGCGGTCAACCGCACATACTGCTTGGCGGCCACGGTGACGCCCTTGGCCGAGCTGGCGACGGTGAGCGCCTTGTCGGCTGTCAGTCTGGTCTCGTCCGCCTGGCTCTGGCTGCTGACCTTGCCGCTGGCCGCGTGCAGTCGGATGCCGGTCTCCTGATTGGGTTTCTGCGCGTTGGTCGCTTTGCCGTAGGTGAAGAACTTGATGCCTTCCTTCACGCTCGCGTAGCTGTTGCCCTGCGACGCCAAATTGATATCGTGGCCGGCGGTCAGGCTGGTGCCGGCGGCGCCCAGCACCGCGTTGGCCGGCGTGTTCGCCGCGATGCCCGCCGGCGAACTCAATTGCAAATGCGGTTCGCTGTAGGCCGTCGCTTCCGATTCCATCGCGCCCAGCACCTCGATGCTGCGCTTGAGCTGCGCGATGGCGGGCAGCGGCGTTGCCGGCCCGGCAGAAGGCGTCTTGCCGCCAACTGTCAGCGTGTTGTGCTTCTGCGCCATCTCGTCGAGGTCGGTTTGCAGCTGCACGCTTTCCTCCAGCTGCGTGATGGCCTCCCTCGAATCCATCTGGCTGCCGGTGGTGCTGCCGCGCGCGTCGGTCGATAGCAGCACGCCCTTGCCGGCGCGGACGGCGATGCTGTGCTCGGTCTTGAGCTCCGCGCCGAAGCCGGCCGCGCTCAGCCGCTGGTTGTCGCTCTGGTGCAGCAGATGGCCCAGGTTCAACTCGGCCGTGCCTTGGTGCGCGGTGGCATGGCGTTGCAGGCCCAGCCGGGACTGACCGGGGCTGTCATCGAACACCAGCTGGTTGTACGCGCCGCTGCCGGCCTGGCTCGACTGGATCGCCTGCGTCTTGAAGCCCGACAGCGCGGCCGGGTGCGCGTGGCCGCCGGCCTCGCCGGGGAACCATGCCGGTGCGTTGCCGGTTGCCACGCCAGCACCGCCTGCCACCTGATTATGCTGCGCGTCGGCCTGGCCGCGGCCGTTGTAGACGGTGCCCAGCACCACCGGCCGGTCGATATTCCCCTCCAGGAAATCGATCAGTACTTCCTGCCCGATGCGGGGCAGGGCGCTGCTGCCCCAGTTGGCTCCGGCCACCGGCGCCATCGGCGTAGCCACACGAACCCATGTGCCGGCCTGGTCGTCGCCCGGCGCGCCGGTGTGGCCGTCAGGCATGGGATGCTGCAGACGGCTGTGGCTTTGCGTCCCGCGCTGCCAGTGGAACTGTACTTTCACGCGATGGTCGCGGTCGGTGTGGATCGGCGCGCCGGGCGGGCCGACCACGATTGCGGTTTGCTGGCCGTGGACGGTCGGGCGCGGATGGAGCAGTTGACCGTGCGCGTCCGTGCCGCTGGAGCGGTACGGGATGTTGCTGCGGATCGCGTCGATGCGGACGCGGTACAAAGGCCGCTCAGCGATGGCCTTGCCGACCGCGTGCAGGCTGGTCTTCCCTTCCTTGCCGATCAACGCATCCAGCACGCCTTCGCCGAGCCGTTGCATCAGGCCGGACTTCAGCTCGGCGCTGAGGTTGTTGTGCATCAGATGCACGGTGCGCACCACCAGGAAGCTGCGCTCATCGTCGCTGCCCGCCAGATCGAACTGTGCCTGGCCGGTGAGGGCGAATGTTGTACCGGGCGCGAGCGTGCGCACGGTGCCGGCGCCGACATGGATTTCCTTGCTGGCCTCGAATGCCTGCAGCTGGTTGTCGGCGATGCGCTGGCCTTGTTCGCGCGACTGGTAGGCATAGGCGCCCGGCGCGTCGCGGCTGACCAGCGGGGCACTGTCGCCTCCGTCAGCGCTGGCGGCGCTCACCGCGCGGGTGTCGAGCGAGCGGTAGTCCCAGCTGCTCAGTGCGACCGCGTTGGTCTGCTGGCGCAGCTCGGTGCGCCAGCGGTCCAGCGTGTCCTGTGCGATGGTCGCGCCGGGTTGGCTGAAGGCGATGCTGGCTTGCGCGTTGGGCTTGAAGTTGCCGTTGTGGTCGGCGATGACCATCGTGTGGCTGCCCAGGCCGGGGCTGCTTGCATCGCCGCTGTGCTCGAAGTAGTGGAACAGGCCTTCCTCGTGCATCAGGCGTTGGGCGAAGGCGTGGTCGCTTTCCTGGTACTGGGTGGTGATGCTGCGTTTGGGATAGACGGCGCGGTCGAGGATGTCGAAGCGCCACACCGGCACCAGCTTTCCCTGGCCTTGGTAGGCGTTAAAGACCGTGTCGAGAATGTCGAACACCGTCATGTCCTGGAAGATGCGGCTGTCTCGACCGCGCGCGAGGAAGGCGGTCCATGGTTCGACGGTGAGGTTGTAGCGGGCGAAGCCACCATTGGCGCCGGCCATGTCGATGGCGGTGACGTGGCCGTGGAACGGCCGCAGCTCGGTACGGCTGGCGGCGGTCATCAATTCGAGCAACACCGGCTGGCCGATCAGCGATTTCAGCGAAATGGCGGCGTCGGTCGACAGCGCGGCGATCTTGAAACTGAAGCCCGTACCGATGCCTTCCTCGCCGCGCACGCACTCGGCCATCAGAACATCCGGGCCGAGCGGCGTCGTCAGCTTGAGCAGCCGCGTGTCTTGCGAAAAGCCGGCGAGCAACGCGAGAGGATCGAACTCGATTTGCTCTGATGGAATCGTCTCTGACATGTGACTCACACTCCGATGCGTAGCGCTTGGAAACAGCGGCCGACCTGATGCAATCCAGACAAGATTACACCTTAGAATTTGCATATTTGCAAGTGTGATTTGAATCGTGCTCGGCTGTACTGGAGGCAGAGTCGGCCCGGCCGGGGCTTGATATGGCGCAAGCCGCCGGGCGAAATGTATCAGCTAATGGAACGATTTCCAGAGTGCCTGTTGCGTTTCCGCAGCCGACTCTGCCACCTTGCGTCACCTCAAAAACGCGCCCGTCGCGCCGTGACATGATCGAGATCCTGAGCAGTAAGATCGTTGCCTTAAGGCACCGCTGCTGCCCACTTCGCGATGGATGCCTCGATGGAAAAACTTCTGCCGTACTACGAACGGGAACTGAGCCAGTTGCGCCGCGCCGGCGCGGACTTCGCCGGCCGTTACCCCAAGCTGGCCGGCAGCCTGCAAATCCGCGGCGAAACCTGCGCCGATCCGCACGTCGAACGCCTGGTCCAGGCATGCGCCTTCCTCAACGCCCGCGTCGCCCAGCGGCTTGACGACGGCCACGCGCGCTTCACCGAAGCGCTGCTTGGCATGTTGTATCCCTACCATCTGCGGCCGATGCCATCGTGCTCGATCGCCCGCATCGACTACAGCGCCGCGCCGAAAAACTCCATCAGCGGCCTGACCGTGCTGCCACGCGGCGCGGCCATGAAATCGCTGGCGCCCGGCGTCGCCAGCTGCGGCTTTCGCACCGTGTACGACACGGCGATCGCCGCAGTAGCGATCAGCGCCGCATGGTTTGAGCCGCACATCCAGGTGCCGGCGACCATGGCGCTGCCGCCGGATGCCGGCGCCGCCCTCTGCATCACGATAGAAAGCAGCGGCGCCGCGCGCGGGCTGGCCTTGCAGGGCGTGACGACGATGCGGGTCTTCATCGACGTCGGGGATGAAGCGCTGCGCGCCGTCCTGCGCGATGCCCTGTTCATGCACACCGCCTGCGCCTGCGTGGAAGCCGACGGGCAATGGTGCATGCTGGCCAAGCCGCCAATCAGCTCGGTGGGCTTTGCCGATGACGAAGCGCTGCTGCCGGCCGAACCGTCCGAGCACGGCGCGTACCGCCTGCTCAGCGAATACTTCGCCTTCCCGGAAAAATTCGACTTCTTCGACATCGATCTGGGCGCGCTGATCGCCGCCGGCACCGAAGGGTGCACCCGGCTCACGCTACGCCTTGCGCTGGCCGATGCGGGTCCCGGCACGGCTGCGGCGCGCGTGCTGCGCACACTGACCGAAGCCCACCTGGCGCTTGGTTGCACGCCCGTCGTCAATCTGTTTGAGCAGACGGCCAAGCCGATTCGCGTCACCAGCGCCTGCAAAAGCTACCCGGTGGTGCTGGACGGGATGCCCGCCAGCGATTACGAAATCTACAGCGTCGACAACGTGCAATTGGTGCGGAAGACGCCGCAGGGCAGCAGCGTCACGGAATTCTCGCCTTACCATTCGCTACACGAAGGCGGCGAGGGCCGCCGCAAGGACCACTACTGGCTCCTGCACCGCGAAGATTTCGACGCTGGCGCCGGGCGTAATGCCTCGCTGGTCCTGGTCGATCAGGACTTGTCACCCTTGAAAATGGAAGACGGCGCGACGTCGGTATTGGTCACCTGTACCAACCGCAATATCCCGTACAACCTGCATCACGGGCGCGCCGGAGGCGATCTGCGGACGGTGTCGTCGGGCGTCAGCTTCCCGATCCGCATGCTGCGCCGGCCGACGCTGTCGCACCGGCAGGCATCGCAATCCAACAGCCACTGGGGACTGATCGCCCATCTCTCGCCGAACCACCGCACGCTCACGCAGCAAGGCCTGCCCGCGCTGGCGGCGGCGCTGCGGCTCTACGCTCGCCCGGACAACGCCACCGCGCAGCGGCAAATAGAAGGCATCACCGGCCTGTCGCACCGGCCGGCCACTGCCTGGCTAAGGCAAGACAACGAGCGTACCTATATGCGCGGGGTCGAAATCAAGGTCACGCTCGACGAGAAAGCGTTCGCCGGCATCGGCATCCACGTCTTCGCTCAAATGCTCGATCACCTGTTTTGCCTGAACGTCCACCTGAATAGCTACACGCAGCTGGTGATCGTCTCCGATGCCAGCGGCAAGGAAGTGTTGACATGCCAGCCGCGCATCGGCGCTTTGCCGCTGGCGTGATCGCCGGGCTTCATCGCCGTCTTGATGTACTTGTTGCATACCAGAGGAGTAACTGTGGAAAGCATGAATGACTTCTTCAACTTCAAGAGCATGCTCAAGGAGCTGACGACCTTCAACCGGCCGCTCCGGCTCAAGCTCGATCTGCCGGGAGGCGTCAACGACGACATGCTGCTGCCACAGCGCGTGTTCGGCACCGAGACGCTATGCGGCGGCATCGACTACCGCATTCTGTGCGTATCATCCAACGCCAGCCTGCCGTTGAAGGAAATGATCGCGGTGCCGGCCGCGCTGCAACTGGTCACGGATCGCGGCGACTTGCGCAGCGTCTGTGGCATCATCACCGAGGCCAGCTCCGGCGACAGCGACGGCGGCCTGGCCAGCTACCAGCTGGTGCTGCGCGACGGCCTGGCGATCCTGGAAAAGCGCATCAACACGCGCGTGTTCCGCATGATGGACGAGGTGGAAATCGTCCAGCAGATGCTCAACGAATGGCGGCAGAAAAGCCCGATCCTCGGCGTCTGCTTCGAGAACGAAGTGGATGAAGCCTTTCATCTGCGCGAATACCCCAAGCGTGAATTCACGATGCAGCACAACGAATCGGACGCCGCCTTCATCCGGCGCCTGCTCAAGCGGCGCGGCATCGGCTGGTACGTGCGCTCCAGCGGCGACGGCGCAGGGCCGGTGCACACGCTGGTGCTGTTCAACGACGCCGAAAGCCTGCGTCGGAACGCCGCCGGCACCATTCGCTACCACCGTGACGCCGGCACCGAGGAGCGCGACACGATCACCTCCTGGGGAGCGGTGCGCACCTTGCAACCGGGCGTGGTGACGCGCCATAGCTGGGACTATCGTTATTCGACCGGGCCGGACTACATGGTGGCGCAGGCCAGCAGCGGCGTCGATCAGGGCGTGTGCGGCAACGAGCTCGCCGCCAGCCTGGATGACTATCAAATCCTGATGCCGCACGCCGGCCATGACACGGACGACTTGTGCCTTCTCGGCAAACTGCACATGACGCGCCACGATTTCGAATCGAAGTGCTTCCATGGCGAAGGCAGCGTGCGTGATCTGTGCGCGGGCGAGTACTTCACCTTGACCGGGCATCCAGAGGTGGATAGGCATCCGGCGCAGGAGCGCGACTTCGTCGTCACGGCCTTGCAGGTGAACGCGCAGAACAACCTGCCCAAGGCGCTGGCCGAGCGGGTGGAGCGCATGTTCTCGCGCAGCCGCTGGACGCAGGGCGCGCAGGAGCCGCAGGTGCGCAAGGAGGTGGCTGAGCGGATGGCATCGGGCGCACTGCGCATGCATGTGCAGTTCACGGCGGTGCGGCGCGGCGTGAACATCGTGCCGGCGTATGACGCGCGCACGGATCTGCCACAGGCGCTGATGCAAAGCGCGATAGTCGTCGGGCCGAAGGGTGAGGAGGTGTTTTGCGATCAGATGGGGAGGGTGAGGATACGCTTTCCGGGCACGAGGCCGGCGGATCACGAAGCGGCTGGCGGTTCCGGTGCGGCCGGTGACGATGGGGATTCCGCCTGGGTGCGGGTAGCGTCGAATTGGGCGGGCAATGGGCCGGGGAGTGTCGATCAGTGTGGGACTGTTGGCTTGCCACGCGTGGGGACGGAGGTGCTGGTCAATTTCTTAGGTGGTGATCCAGACAAGCCGGTGATCGTGGGGCAGCTCTACAACCAACAGGCACAGCCGCCAGCGTTGAGCAACATTGGGGACCTGCCTGGGAATCGCTATCTGTCCGGTATCAAAAGCAGTGAGATAAAGGGTGCACGCGCGAATCAGCTGCGATTCGACGATACGAGAGGGGAAATAAGCGCTCAGCTATCCAGCGACCACGGGAATAGTCAAGTCAATCTTGGTTACCTTACCAAATCGAGATCCTTCGGCCAAGGCAAGTCACGTGGGCACGGTGCTGAACTGAGAAGCGATCGAAACGTAGCTATCCGCGGCGCCGAAGGGGTATTGATATCTGCAACTGCCGGTGAGGGGAGCGAAGGCGACCTTCTGGAGCGTGGCGAACTACTTGGCATCGTCGAGATATTGAAGAAGCTCTCGGACCAGCTCTCGGAGCTCGCGTCCCAACATGCCAAAGATGAACAAACTGGCGTCGGGCTGGGGCAACTCGTCGAACGACTTCAAGATTTCAGTGAGAAGGCAGCGCCGATTGTTGCAATAAGCGGTCCTGCGGGTTTAGTTTTCGGTAGTAATCAGAATATCGCGATCGGAGCCTCCACTAGTATCGACCTGATTAGTCGCGGCGGCACGCATCTTTCATCAGGCGGAATCTCAGTATTACGCGCAGTCGACGGCATCAGCTTATTCGCGAATCAGGGCGGAATAAAACTGACCGCCGCCGCGGAAAAAATAGTTCTCCAAGCTCAAAATGACCAGATTGAAATCCTGGCTAAGAAGGTGTTGGAAATAATTAGCAATACAGATTGGATCAATATTAAGGCAAAAAAAGGCGTGAGGATCAATGGTGGCGGGACGGAAATTGAGCTTAGCGCGGGAGGTATAAAAGGTTATACCAGCGGCGATCATCATATATATGCCGGCGATCACCAAACCTTCGGTGCCAAAAATAAAAATTTGGACTTTGGCGAAGATATAAAACCGCACGAGATTTGTATCCCTTGTTTGCTAATCGCCTCTGAGGCGCACAGTCCATTTTCTAAGCCTCTATGAATACTTTTCTACTTATTGATATAACGTTGATCGGGAAAGATTGTCCGATTCCGCCATTGGCCAATGACAGTCGTCCGAGCTGGGTTTTTCCTCTTTACGATGAAAAATCCTATAAGGTGACGCCTCTATTAATAGCGCTCCAAGATGCCATTGCCAGTGAATCAATCAGTCATTTGATGCAGATATGGAATTCTCCACGGCCGCAACTGCACGCATCGATTATCCATTCTGATTTTTCGCTCGCTCAGCTCGGGATTCATCTTCAGCAATTCACTTACATTGTGACAAACGGCGGGAAGATGTTCACTTTTCGCTTTGCGGATTGTGCTGTACTGAGCTGTCTTCCCGATCTCTTGACGTCAGAACAATGGCAGGCAATGACAAAGCCTGTTGCTCGATGGGCTATTCATGGTCGAGACGGAAAATTACGAGATCTTCCATTAACCGACAGCGCTGTGGAAGCGTCAGAAATTCCGTTGGTTATAGAAGAAGAGCAATACAACTCGCTTAAAGATGCGCTTTTTCCGGACAGGTTAATTTATCAATTACGTCGCATTCGACCCGCACAGATGGAGCACCATGACCAAAATGAGTTATATGTGCTGGTCATGGAAGCATATTCCATGTGGAGGGATTCGGGGCAAACAGATCAATTGCTTCTAATGGATTTTCTACTTGGTGCGATTGACACCGAAGGGAGAATATTACGTATGATTGGCATGAATCAGATTCTCGCGACGTCATCCGTAGAGGCAATTCGCATGCAATTGAAGAACGCCATCAGTAGGAATTCATTTGCAGCGTAAAAGCGTAGCATTCCAAATCAGTAGATAAAAAACATTCCGCTTAAAATTAAGAATTTGGGATCCTTATGTCGAATAAAATGAATAAATTCTTTCTTAGCTCTACTGTGCTCCTTGCTATTTTTGTTGTGCATTTTTCTATTTTTGCTGAAAACGTAAATCCGATACGGCTTGTCGATCTAAGTGGCGTCAACAATTTGGGTCGCGATTATAATATTACCGGCTTTTTCATGAATAATAAATATTACGGAACGGTAGGGCGTGGAATTGGCGGCGGGGGTACAGATTGTTGTATTGGGATCCCGACGGACTGGCGACCGAACATGAAGATCGTTGTTAAATGGACTGTAAGCGTATGGGATGAAAACTTGCAACCTGATGCTTCTGGCGCATACCAAGCGCCTAAGGTGATAGGCGTATATAGCGCTGCAGTCTCCGTTGAGAAGTATGACCAGCCCAGCACTCTATACATACATTTTTTTCATGGTGGAAAGGTTAGAATAGTTTCGAGCGAATTCGGTGCTCTCAGCTCCAAACATCCGATACTGCTAAACGATCCACGAGCGCCTAATGCCGCAATACAGGGCGAACAAATAAAGCCAGTTCTAAAATAATTATATAACCATTAATATCGTAAAAATAATTTTCCTAGGAGGTAATCGTGGAAGAAGATATATCTTGTAGTTTTTCTGCTAGCGCTTCGGTCAAAGATGGAATGAAAAGGGTAGCTCCAAAAGAAGTTTTAGATCCCTCGAAATGTGAAACAAGTCTAACTATCGGTGTATTTTTTGATGGCACGCACAACAACAGATCAATCGATTATAGCCGCATGTCTCATAGCAACATTGCGAGACTATCTGATGCTTATCCAAGGGAGGAAAAGCGAGGATTCTTTCGTATTTATGTGCCTGGAGTCGGTACGCCTTTCGATAAGATTGCAGATGATGGTCTGTCTTTTAAAGGTGGTGCGTTTGGGGTGGGTTGTGAAAGTCGGATACTCTTTGGAATGTTCTCGGTATTTAATGCGCTTCACCGGCATATTTTTTCTGGTGAGAATATTTTTTCTGACAATCAGATTTTTGCTCTGTGCCGCGCCGGTAAGCCGAACGATCCCAAAATACAACAGGAAATTTTCAAGTTAAGTATGCAACATGGGCTGCTCGAAGAGAAAAAAGAAATTCGTAAAAGATTTTTCAAGTATCAGTGTGATTCGCTAGCTAAAAAGATAAGTCTAAAGGCAGATGTTCATGTTAAAGAGATATATCTTGATGTATTTGGCTTTTCACGCGGCGCTGCGCAAGCGCGAGTATTTTCGACTTGGATTTCCGAACTATTTGATAACGAGCAGTTCGCAGGCATTAAAATTAGTTTTCGTTTTCTAGGCGTTTTTGACACGGTCGCGTCATACGGCGTATTAGAGGGAATTTCGGGTGGCGCCGTCAATTATACTGCTGCCCACGTTGGCTGGGCAGCAGCGGAAAACCTTAAAATACCGAGCGCCGTGAAAAACTGCGTGCATATAGTCGCTATGCATGAGATAAGAAAAAACTTTCCTCTCGACTACCTAAGCGGCGGGGCGGCCTTGCCATCAAATTATATCGAGCTGAGTTATCCTGGCGCGCACAGTGACATAGGTGGAGGATATTCGCCCGGAGAACTGGGGGTTTCCGTTGGTAAGACTTTGGCTGAAGGGGATAGCCTGAAAATTGCTCAGATACCTTTAAATCATATGCTTGAATATGCTAAAGCTGCAAGTGTGCCGTTGGATAGAAGGCTTGCGTTAGATGGCGCATATGATCCGTTTGTAATTTCTCCTGTTTTAGCTAAGGCATTTCAAGCTTTTATACAGGAGTCAGGAACTTCGGCTCGCCCGTTACGGGCTTGGATGCAACCTTACCTTAACTGGCGATGGCAGATACGAACTACATATGGAAAATCGCTGCAAATGCTTCGCGCCAACGAAAGCGATAAAGCATTGCTTAAAGCTTCAAATAAAAAGCTTGCCGACGATGGAAAAGAGTTACTTCGCTGCGGTGACGTGAAGCAGGCCGAGCGGCACATAAAATCTGTTCAAAGTGGGAAAAAAAGCGTTTATGACACAACTTATGTTCAATATTCGATAGAGATTCCTCAATTTGACACTGAGGCGGTTAAGGTTGTACACGAGGCAAACGCCGCTGGACCCGTATCTTCATCTCTAATAAGTTTCTTTGAGAATTTCATACATGATTCTATGGCTGGTTTTCGTAAGGATCTTGTCGAACAGAGTGGATATTGGCGTTACAGAAAGGCTTTTAGGGGCGATGACAAGCCACTTTTTGCGTCCAATGGAGATACAAAAGGTGATGTTGCGTGAGGGATTCTCGAGGCGAGGATACCTGCGTATTTTGATTGTTTCCAAGGGTTTTATCATGAAAAACAGCGAGGGCAAGGGCGTGATCCGACTTGGCGACTCAACCTCACACGGCGGCAATGTGACTTCCGCCTCCAGCGACTTCAAGGCACTAGGCAAACCCGTCGCTGTAAATGGTGACATGACGGTATGCCCTCAATGCAAAGGCTCGTTCGCAATTCAGGTAGCTTCCAGCGATCGTAAGCATCATGGGAAGCCAGTCGCCTACGAAGGCGACAAAACCGCCTGCGGTGCAACGCTGATCTCATCCATATAGCCCACGGCCGATATTCCTAAGCACCTCGCCCACACTCTTGGCGAGACCGGCACCAGCGGCGCGGGCATGCCGTTTCCGAGCTCGTGCATCACCTCCTACCAGGTGGCCTCGAACAGGTACGTGTCGGGGAGTTCTAGATACGTGCCGACTGGCGCACGATGTAGAAGATCGCGCAGTGCCCTCCGTCCGATCAACGATGAGGCTATTCGATGGTCACTGCGGAGCCGGTTAAGGATGTTCGATGACCGCGAGAGATCGGCGATCTACTTGTTCACGATAGCGTTCGCACGGAATAAAGACCAGCTACGATGAGGGATATGATCGTACGTGACTAAACATCTAAGGCAGCATTTGATCGTCGCGCTTCTGCAGAGATACATATGAGAAAACTCTACGTTATAGCTGCAATAATTGGCTCGATTACTATTGTTATTTCAGCGAATGTTTTGTGGAAGCCTCATCAGAGCAAAGTGAAAAAAATGAACGAAAAAATAGCTGCAATGTCATTGAAATCGATTTGTGTCGGGCGATTTATGCTTGATATTCCCCAGCATGCAGAGGTAACTTTTCGTTCCGCTTCAGTGGCAGGATGGGATATCAGAACTATCCAGGAAACTGAGGTTGAATTTATTGACCGCGTAAAAAGAAAAGAGGGTTTATTGTCTGCGGAGAAAGATTCACATGGTGGGAATTCGTTAGAGGCAATGCAGGAAGTCAAAAATGAGCTGGTGAGGGGCACCTTGTTCATGTTTGGCCGAAGATGGATAAGGATGAAGAGAAACGGAGAGGATGTTATATCAGAGACGGTTGAAATTGAAGCCCTGGCCAGATCAGGTTCGAGGATATCCGCCCTGAAGAAGCCGGTTTTTGTTTTGATCGAGGCTTTATTCTTGATCCATTAACAGCGGAGGAAACCGAATACACGGGTGTTTTCTTAGGTATGAGAGAGTATCCGGACTTGGCGATCGCTCTAACTACATCTGCCGGGATCAATCCTGGAAAGACTTTACTTCAAAGAAACGCTGAAAACGATATTCAAAGAGAGTTTAAATCCTTTTTTCATCATATGAGGGTGGGCTCACGTATGTTAAATGGCATTCCTGGGGAAGAGTTGCTTCAGCGCGTGGATGAGCCCAATGGCGCCAAAGTGCATGGTTTCATGTGGGAATCCCTAGCTGATCAGAATGATGTCTACCTTCCGAACCTCATCTTGGAATTCGATACTGGCCTCGGCAGGCCAGGTAATCCTGTCAATTCAAGTTTGTCCGATGCGGAGGCACTCGCTCTTTGGGACAAAATTTCCTCTAGCCTTCGCCGTCACACAACACGTGAGACGAAGCCAGTGGCAACGACGAAGAAGGAGGGCTAAATGCCTAATGTGATACGCGTCGGCGATGCGACATCGCATGGTGGCAAAGTTCTCAGCAGCAGCGTTGAATATTTCGTTGTCAGTGGGAGGCCAATAGTCGTGATCGGCGACAAGTGCATTTGTCCCATCAACGGCCACCAAAACTGCACAATCGTAAGCGGCAGTGCTACACACATTGTCGACGGCAAGGCCGTAGCATACGACGGCGACAAGACCTCGTGTGGAGCCACTCTCATCTCGTCTATCCAAACATTTTCCGAAGGCTGAGTGTTGCGACGTGGTCGACGTGTTGCAGCCGCAGCCTTTCCGCCATGCGCTCTGCAAGCGGACAGAAAGCCTCTGCCGTTATAGGAAAATTTCATGATCGTCGACACCTAGCTGCAACCGCTTATTCTTGATTTCGTCGAGATCGGAAGGAGCGTGAACATGGGCACGCGATGGCGATAAGCTGGAAGCAGCAGCTGAAAGACGTCACCCACAAGCTTGACCCAGCGCTGCGCCGGGAATCCATCGTCGACCTCACCGACCCCAACACCTCCGGCCGCGTCGCCGCGCTGACCCTGGGCGCCCAAACCACGCGAAATTCCCCAGTTCTGGACCGCCTGAGCCTGCGCCAAATATATTACCTGGGCGATTTCGAACCCTAGGCTCCGCTCAAGTGCATGGCCACCCGTTCTCGGTCGGCAAGGCCAATCCGGACAGCTATGCCGCAAATGATGCGGTGAGCTAGGCGCCGAACTATCCGCCCACGTCGAGCAGCAGGCCAAAGGCATCCCTAGCGCACCGCCAGACCTACGCCGAATCCACCAGAGCTTCGAACGGTTTGCCGGAAACATATACCAGCTAAACCTGGTCTACTTCTACACCCGGACTACGGCACCGTCGAGCTCACTTGCAGACCTTGGAACAGAACTAACAGGTAGACGCTCGATAGCCTTCCGTCTATAGAAAATTGAATCGCTTGCGGTGACGATCGAGATACGAAAGATTTCTTGCGCTGAGCGCTTCTATTTTTGTGAATCGATCTAGCCCAAAAATACCTCTGTCTTCGCCGTTCAAGGAAGGTGAAATTTGAACTGAACCGCTGTTTGAAAATGAGATGAGTCCTTGGTCGAACAGTCGGTCTATATGTGGGGCCAGTAGCAAACCATTCTCGATGTCTAACCTTTCGATATTGTCAGATAGTGCCCATGAATTGATGTGTGAAGCCACCATCAAACTGACGTTTTGTAAGCCTGTGAGTGCACATCGTCCGCCCCATCTTTTGATGAGTTCCGCCCTGAATTTGCCCTGTCCAACACGAGCCATCACCAGGGCCTCTCGTGTCGTCGCGGATATCTTTGCAGGCTCGCTGGTTCCGGCGCGAATGAAAGCATCCTCTGACCTAGCAGTCTGATTGACAGCTTCAAGAAGGTACATTCCCGCGTCCAGAGGCAGGTGTGCCATGTAAATTTGGTTCAGCGTAGCTTGATTGCTGAACAAAGAGGGTGTACTACGGTTGTTAAACCTTGCGATGAATTCGGATGAAATTTCATCGCGATGGACTTTGCGTTCTAGTTCAACAATCTGAACGTCTACGCGATTGCCGACAGCGTCCCACTCACCGAATGAACGGCTGACAGGGCGCTCCTCAGTATATGAATTTCCGTCGGCGATCGCTAAGAAACTGATTCTTTGGTTGAAGCAACAGAAAATAATGTCTCCCTGCTGAACCTTCCCGACATTGTCCCAGTAGAGCCGAGTCACCTCGCTACCTGCTTTGTTTCGTGAACTTTTGGGAGCCCACAAAAAATGCTGGTCGATTACGGTCTTGTGTGTGGTTCCGATGTTAACCCAATAAAACTCCATATAACTCCCGAGTACGATGCCTAGTTGTCAATTGATTCTAGGCATGACTCTAACATCTACTGTCGAGCCTGCTTAATGTTTAAGCGAACTCTACAGTAATAATTGCGGCGTTATTGGACAGGTTGAGGAATTTCATGTTGCGGCGACGAGAGCTGACATGCGACTACCAGCACTGGTGATGTGCTCCACGTCTGAGCTGGCCCCCGGCTGCGGCGTTCTGGCCCCTACTTCCAATCGTAGATCGCCCACCCTCTAGCGATCTATGATGGAGGGGCCGCTGTTGGGCGCTCATCGAGCACTTTGCATGAGCAGCAGCTCACTGCCTTATCACTTATGCCGCTACAAATCGCCGCCGCTGGAACGGTGGCGGTATCTCCAGTTTGGTAAGCATTTTTTGGCGTAGCAAAAGATATTTCTAGTCGAACGGAGGTCTAACCGATTTTCGTCTGTAGGTACAACTCGCTGATGTTGGGTTTGCTGCCTCTGAATGGGCGCACCTTAGACGAAGCTAACTGCGACAGCGCGGCTCCACATATGCCTAGTCTTCGCTGTTCACATAAGGAGCAAATGATGACCACGACCTGTATACCCAAGTTATTTTTGAACCGCGATGATGCCATCGCTGTTGCTCTCTATTTGATGACATCGAATTCCGCAATAGAATACGAGCGCTTGCCAGGTGGGCAACTGCGCATCACCACTGATCAAAACGGTCCCGTATTATCAAAATCAAAATCAGCGCCGTCATATGTCTATGTGCAGGAGGGCGGGTCGGCGTCGGAATTATATTTGCACGAACACGAGACCAGGGCGAGTGCGCTGGCCGGTCGAGTTAATTGTTCATTGGACGGCGCATATCAGACCGGTGCGATCGTCGAAGTATCACCATGTTTGCGGGCATTGGGAGACGTTTTTTATGCTACAGCGGAAGCCCTCGTCGGGACCGTTCGGAGCTTAATTCTCTACGGTGAGCGGGGCGGCGGTGTATGACGACCCTGCATCGTTCAGGACACCAGTTGTTGCGCTGAACCCTAGGTTTTGGCGCAAAAAAAAGCCAGCCTTGATAGGCTGGCTATTAGTGGACTATAGCAACAATCACACGTCAATATTCCCCGCCCGCAGCGCATTATTCTCAATAAACGCACGGCGCGGCTCCACATCATCCCCCATCAGCGTCGTAAAGATCTGATCCGCAGCAATCGCGTCCTCGATCTGCACCTTCAGCAAGCGCCGCACGGTCGGATCCATGGTGGTCTCCCACAGCTGATCCGGATTCATCTCACCCAGACCTTTGTAGCGCTGCTTCGACACCACCCGTTCCGCCTCATCGCGCAGCCATTGCATCGCGTGGTGGAAGTCGACCACGGCCGATTCCTTGGTCCGCTCGCCTTCGCCACGGCTAACGATCGCGCCTTCGCCGATCAAGCCCTTGAACGTGGCCGCCGCGCTGGCCAGCACGTTGTAGTCCGCGCCCTGTACGAAGTCGGCGTCGATCGCGCTGACCTTGACGTTACCGTGATGCATACGCGCGATGCGCAGCGCGTGCTTCTCCGACAGCTCGTCCGAAATCACCGTGACCTTGACGGCGATATCGTTGATCTCCTTCGACAGCGCCGCAGCCGACACTTCCGCCAGCTCCTGCGTGCTCAGATCCAGGGTCACGCCGGTCATGATGGCGGTCAGCGCGGCGCGGTCGATCACGCGCGTCAGGCGCATCATGATGACGTTGGCCAGGTTGAACTGACGCACCAGCTCGGCCAGCGGTTCGCCGACGATCGGGTCTGCGCCTTCGCGAGGCGTCAGCACGGCGGTGTTGAGCGCGACGTTCATCATGTAGGTCGCCTCCTCGGCGTCATCCTTCAGATAACGCTCGTCGCGGCCGGCCTTGACCTTGTACAGCGGCGGTTGCGCGATGTAGATATGGCCGCGCTCGACCAGTTGCGGCATCTGGCGATAGAACAGGGTCAGCAGCAGCGTGCGGATGTGGGCGCCGTCGACGTCCGCATCGGTCATGATGATGATGCGGTGGTAGCGCAGCTTTTCGACGTTGAATTCGTCCGGGCCGATCGAGGTGCCGAGCGTGGCGATCAGGGTGGTGATCTGCTCCGACGACAGCATCTTTTCAAAGCGCGCCTTCTCCACGTTCAGCACCTTGCCGCGCAGCGGCAGGATGGCCTGGAACTTGCGGTCGCGGCCCTGCTTGGCGGAGCCGCCTGCGGAGTCACCCTCGACGATGTACAGTTCGCACAGGGCGGGGTCTTTTTCCTGGCAGTCGGCCAGCTTGGCCGACAGGCCCAGGCCGTCCATGATGCCTTTGCGGCGGGTCAGGTCGCGGGCCTTGCGGGCCGCTTCGCGCGCGCGCGCCGCTTCGACGATCTTGCCGCAGATGATTTTGGCGTCGTTCGGTTTTTCCTGCAGGTAGTCCGACAAGGTCTTGGCGACGATCTCTTCAACCGGGCCGCGCACTTCCGACGACACCAGCTTGTCCTTGGTCTGCGACGAGAATTTCGGCTCGGGCACCTTGACCGACAGCACGCAGGTCAGGCCTTCGCGCATGTCGTCGCCGGAGATTTCCACCTTGGCTTTCTTGGCGAATTCCTGCTCGTCGATGTATTTGTTGATGACGCGGGTCATCGCCGCGCGCAGGCCGGTCAGGTGGGTGCCGCCGTCGCGCTGCGGGATGTTGTTGGTGAAGCACAGCACCTGTTCGTTGTAGGCGTCGTTCCATTGCATCGAGACGTCGACCGAGATGTTGGTGTTCTGGTCCGACATGCGTTCGCCGGTGGCCTGGAACACGGTCGGGTGCAGCACCGTCTTGGCTTTGTTGATGTATTCGACGAAGCCGCGCGTGCCGCCTTCGAACGCGAAGATTTCTTCCTTGCCGTTGCGCTGGTCGCTCAGGCGGATGTTGACGCCGTTATTCAGGAACGACAGTTCGCGGATACGCTTGGCCAGGATCTCGTAGTGGAATTCGACGTTGCCGAAGATGGTTTCGTCGGCCCAGAAGTGGACGTCGGTGCCGCGCTTGTCGGTGTCGCCGATGACCTTGATCGGGGAGACGGCGACGCCGTCGACCATTTCAATTTCACGGTTGACCGGCACGCCGCGCGCGAATTCCATGAAGTGGACCTTGCCGTTGCGGCGGATGGTCAGCTTGAGCGTTTTCGACAGCGCGTTGACGCACGATACGCCGACGCCGTGCAGGCCGCCGGAGACTTTGTACGAGTTCTGGTCGAACTTGCCGCCGGCGTGCAGTTCGGTCATGACGATCTCGGCGGCGGAGCGCTTCGGATCGTGCTTGTCGTCCATCTTCAGGCCGGTCGGTACGCCGCGGCCGTTGTCGGTGATCGAGATCGAGTTGTCCGAGTGGATGGTGACGTGGATTTCCGTGCAGTGCCCGGCCAGCGATTCGTCGATCGAGTTGTCCAGCACTTCGAACACCAGGTGGTGCAGACCCGTGCCGTCCGAGGTGTCGCCGATGTACATGCCGGGACGTTTGCGTACTGCTTCCAGACCTTCGAGGATCTGGATCGATGCTGCGCCGTATTCTTCGGTCGGTACCACTGGTTTCTGTTCTGGGATGGCGGACATGGACTGCTTTCTCTGATTATCTGTTGCTGGTGTTGATTGGGGCCTGCTGGTTTGGCGGATTACGCGCTTTGCGCTAATCCGCCCTACGTGGATCCGAGGTCGCTCGGCTGCACTTAATGCGTGTGGCGGCTCGGGACGGCGGCGTTGTCTGGAAACACGTAGGGCGGATTAGCCGTCAGGCGTAATCCGCCAACTCTCAAATCCGCATCGGCATGACGACGTACTTGAAATCGGTGTTATCCGGAATCGAGATCAGCGCCGACGAGTTCGAATCGCCCAGGGCGACGTTGATCTGGTCGCACTTGAGGTTGTTGAGCACGTCGAGCAGATAGGTGACGTTGAAGCCGATGTCGACGCTGTCGCCGCCGTAGTCGATCTCCAGTTCCTCAACCGCTTCTTCCTGGTCGGCGTTGGTCGAGCTGATCTTCATGCTGCCCGGCGTGATGATGCAACGCACGCCCTTGAACTTGTCGCTGGTCATGATGGCGGCGCGTTGCAGCGAACGCAGCAGCTCATCGCGGCCGATCGTGAATTCGTTCTTGTAGCCCTTCGGGATCACGCGCGTGTAGTCGGGGAACTTGCCCTCGACCAGCTTCGAGATCAGCTCGATGTCGGCAAAGGTCAGCTTGACCTGGTTGGCGGCGATGTCCAGTTGAACGGTCTCGTCGTTTTCTTCCAGCAGGCGCTGCAGTTCGATGATGGTCTTGCGCGGGATGATCACTTCCTGGCGTTCGAACGTTTGCTCGGTCTCGACCTGGCAGAACGCCAGGCGGTGGCCGTCGGTGGCCACGGCGATGACGTTGTTGCCGTCCAGGACCAGCAGCAGGCCGTTCAGGTAGTAGCGGATGTCCTGCTGCGCCATCGAGAAGTGCACCATGTTGAACAGGTGCTTCAGGGTTTTTTGCGGCAGGGTCACGCTGGCGCTGTAGCTGTCGGCCTGCTGGACGGTCGGGAATTCCTCGGCGGCCAGGGTTTGCAGCGCGAAGCGCGATTTGCCCGTTTGCACGGTCAGGCGCTTGTTCAGCAAGGTCATCGTCACGTCGCCCGATTCCGGCAGCGCGCGCAGGATGTCGAGCAGTTTGCGGGCGGCGACGGTGGTGCCGGCCACTTCGGCGCCGGAGCCGATCTGGGCGTTCGTGGTGATCTGGACTTCGGTGTCGGTCGACAGGAAGGATACGTTCTCGCCGTCTTTGCGGATGAGGATATTGGCCAGAATCGGCATAGTGTGCCGACGCTCGACAATACCACTCACGATCTGCAGTGGCCGGAGAAGGGTATCTCGGGTGGTTTTGACCAATTGCATAGATTATCCTCGGTAGTAAAGATTAACGATATTTTTATAACAATTTTAGCTTACGGACAGCTCAGCGGTTCGAGTGAATCATAATGGCAAACCGGTGCGCATGCCAGAGCTTTACTTTCACCTTTTAACCCGCACTGCGGCGAACTGGGGTCGTACCCCGTACGGGGTACGACCCCGGGTGGCCTTGCGGGTTAAAGCGCCTCTCAATCTAGCCCTTCAATGTCTGTTCCAGCACGTGCAACTCATGGTTGCATTCCGGATTCTTGGTGCGGTCCAGCGCGATCTTGCGCACCGCGTGCAGCACCGTCGTGTGATCGCGTCCGCCGAACAGTTCGCCGATTTCCGGCAGGCTCTTTTGCGTCAGTTCCTTGGCCAGGTACATGGCGATCTGGCGCGGCCGGGCGATGTTGGCCGGGCGGCGCTTGGAGTACATGTCGGCGACCTTGATGTTGAAGAAGTCGGCCACGGTCTTCTGGATGTTTTCCACGGAAATCTGGCGGTTCTGCACCGACAGCAAATCCTTCAGCGCTTCCTTGACGATGTCGATCGTGATGTCCTTGCCGTGGAAGCGCGAGTACGCCAGGATCTTGCGCAGCGCGCCTTCGAGCTCGCGCACGTTCGAGCGCAGGTGCTTGGCGACGAAGAAGGCGACGTCATCCGAGAACGTGACACCTTCCTGCTTGGCCTTCTTCAACAGAATGGCCACCCGCATTTCCAGCTCCGGCGGTTCGATGGCCACCGTCAGGCCGGAGTCGAAGCGCGAGATCAGGCGGTCGTCCATGCCCGTGATTTCCTTCGGATACGTATCCGAGGTGATGATGATCTGTTTCTTGGCGGCGATCAGCGCTTCAAACGCGTAGAAGAACTCTTCCTGCGTGCGGCTTTTGCCTCCGAAGAATTGAATATCATCGATCAGCAGCATGTCGAGCGAGTGATAGTAATGCTTGAAGTCGTCGAAGCCCTTGCGCTGGTACGCGGTCACCACGTCGCGCACGTACTGCTCGGCGTGGATGTAGCGGATCTTGGCGCCCGGCTGGTCGGCCATCACCTGGTTGCCGATGGCGTGGATCAAGTGGGTCTTACCCAGGCCGACGCCGCCGTAGAAGAACAGCGGGTTGTACGACACGCCCGGGTTGTTGGCAACCTGGATGGCGGCGGCGCGCGCCAGCTGGTTGGCCTTACCGGTCACGAAGCTGTCGAACGTCAAATCGGTGTTGATGCGGCTTTGCTCGCGGCGCGGCGCGGCCGAAGCCGGCAGCTCGGGCACCGACGGCACCGGGTCGGAATTGCGCGGGTGGTTGTTCGGGTTGCCGTCGTTGTAGTCCGGCGCCGGCACCACGGTGGCCGGCTTGCGCGGCATCGACAGGCGCGGGTCGAGCACGAACTGCACTTCGGTCGGCGCTTCCCAATACTGGCTGGCCAGCGCCGTGATGCGGCTGGCGAACTGCGACTTGACCCAGTCCAGCTTGAAGCGGTTCGGTGCGGCCACACGCAACTTGCCCGCCTCGTAATCGAGTGGGATGAGCGGTTTTATCCACGCGCTAAATTGTTGCGGCGTCAGTTCCAACTCCAACTGTGCGGAGCAGGTCTGCCAGAAATTTTCCATGAATCTTATCTATTCTCTACTGCTGATGAGGGTGTGGAACGGGGTTGTTGTACCGCCGGTTCGCCACACGTAACGCGCTATTCTACTCTCGCTCGCTAAAGTTATCCACAGGCACGCCGCTTATTTTCGTACTTTCGGCTGAGCTGGAATCGCCGGCAAACCGGATCTGTTGTTGACAAGCAGGGCCGAAATGCTGATAATTCAGGGTTCCCCGCCCGTATTCCGTGTTTATTCACTTGAACGTCAATATGGAGTAAGCGTGGATTAGCGGGCGATGAGATGGACCCAGCTGTGCCGGCAGCGTTGGCATGGGTGCGCGAAGTGTCATTGGCACCAAAAATTGACGGGCGCTGGCCCGATTTTGTATTTTTTTCTGCTTTTAGCGAGACCAACATGAAACGTACTTACCAACCTTCCGTCGTGCGTCGTAAACGCACCCACGGCTTCCGCGCTCGTATGGCTACCCGTGGTGGCCGTGATGTGCTCAACGCACGTCGCGCAAAAGGCCGCAAGCGTCTGGCTGTATAAGCCACCTGCTTGTTAGCTGATCGCGTGGAAAGCTGTATTTCAAGCGGCTCGACAGGCGAAGGTTCACACGACTTCGCGCGCGTTCGGCGTATCGTTAAAACGGATGAATTTTCATCCGTTTTTCGTTTGCGCCC
>Ga0308163_10001038_pt1 | contig 34943 bp, 30 predicted proteins | sample PhyTR1_FD_201037 | JGI IMG/M metagenome (GOLD analysis project Ga0308163, IMG submission 201037) | Phyllosphere microbial communities from UC Gill Tract Community Farm, Albany, California, United States - DLSLT.R1 | ecosystem: Host-associated > Plants > Phyllosphere > Unclassified | place: USA... | reverse complement strand
CGCGTGCGTGTGCGCCTCGGCGGCGCGGCGCAGCTCGGCGATGGACGCCTCCGGGTCGCCGCCGCGGAAGACGCCGGATCCGGAGACGAACGTGTCGGCGCCGGCCTCGGCCGCGCGGCCGATGGTCTCGACGTCGATGCCGCCGTCGACCTGGAGCCAGACGTCGTGGCCGGACTCGCGGAGGCGGGAGCGGAGGGCGCGGAGCTTGGGCATCGTCTCGGGCATGAAGGACTGCCCGCCGAAGCCGGGCTCGACCGTCATCACGAGCACCTGGTCGAACTCGTGGAGGAGGTCGAGGTAGTCGTCGACGGGGGTGCCGGGCTTCAGCGCGATGCCGGCGCGCGCGCCGATCTCCCGCAGGCGCCGGGCGAGCGCGACGGGCTCGCGCGTGGCCTCGGCGTGGAAGGTGACGCTCGCGGCGCCCGCCTCCGCGAAGCCGGGGGCCCAGCGGTCGACGTCGTCGATCATGAGGTGGATGTCGAGCGGCACCGGGGTCACCTGCTGGAGGCGCTCCACCATCGGCAGGCCGAACGTGAGGTTCGGCACGAAGTGGTTGTCCATGATGTCGACGTGCACGAGGTCGGCGGTGGCGAGGCGCTGGATCTCGCGCTCGAGGTTCGCGAAGTCGGCGGACAGGATGCTCGGTTCGATGCGGACGGGCATGCCCCGACCCTACCGGCGGGTCAGCAGGGCGATGAACATGGCGTCCGTGCCGTGCCGGTGCGGCCAGAGCTGCACGCTGGATCCGCGGGTGGCGGCGTCCGGTTCGGCCTCCGGCAGCTCGAGGTCGCCGTCGGCCACCTCCTGCAGCACGGCGCGGGTGTCGAGCGCCGTGACGTCGGCGTGGCGCTGGAGCGCGGCCTGCACGACGGCGCGGGTCTCGGCGAGGTGCGGCGAGCACGTGACGTAGGCGAGGATCCCGCCGGGCGCGAGCGCGGCGATCGCCGAGTCGAGGAGCGCGGCCTGCAGGGCGCCGAGGCCCGCGACGTCGCGCGGGGTCTTGCGCCAGCGCGCCTCGGGCCGGCGGCGGAGCGCGCCGAGGCCGCTGCACGGGGCGTCGAGGAGGATCCGGTCGAAGGCGCCCGGGTGCTCCTCCCCCACGGTCGTGCCGTCGGCCTCCCACACCTCGGTGTCGCCGGGGACGGCGCGGAGGGCGTCGCGCACGAGCCCGGCGCGCGCGGGGACGAGCTCGTTGGCGGTGAGCAGGGCGCCGGACCGGCCGGCCTCCGCGGCGAGCAGCGCGGCCTTGCCGCCCGGTCCCGCGCACAGGTCGAGCCAGCGCTCGCCCGGGGTGACGGCGCAGGCGCGGCTGAGCGCGAGCGCGGCGAGCTGGGAGCCCTCGTCCTGCACGCGGACGCGGCCCTCGGCGACGCCGGGCGCGTCCATCGGGTCGCCGCCCTCGAGGTAGGCGCCCACGGGCGAGAAGGCGGCCGGCTGCTCGCCGGTCTCCTCGACGGTCGCGAGGCCGGGGAGCGCGACGAGGCTGACGGCGGGCGCGGCGTTGTCGGCGCGCAGGAGGTCCTCGAGCTCGTCGGCACGGCCCTCGCGAGCGAGCGCCTGGCGGAGGGCGCGCAGCACCCAGAGCGGGTGGGAGTGCTCGAGCGCGAGGCGCTCGTCGTCGCTCGCGGCGCTGTCGAGGACGCGCTCGCGCCACTCGGCGGGCTCGGAGCGCGTGATGGTGCGGAGGACGCCGTTGACGAAGCCGGTGGCCGAGCGGGAGCCGACCGCGCGCGCCATGTCGACGCCCTCGTTGACGGCGGCGTGCGTGGCGACGCGCATGCTGTGGAGCTGGTGCACGGAGAGGCGCAGCACGTCGAGGATCGGCGCGTCGATCGCGGTGACGGGGCGGCCGGCGGCCAGCTCGATCACGCGGTCGTAGTAGCCGGACATGCGGAGCGTGCCGTAGGCGAGCTCGGTGGCGAGGGCGGCGTCCTGCGCGGAGAGCGCGGCGCGGCGGATCCGGACGGGCAGGAGGAGGTTGGCGTACGCGTCCGACTCGCGGACCGCGCTGACGACCTCGTAGGCCACGCGGCGGGCCGGGCTCACGGTGGCGGGGCCGCCGACGTCGCCGCCGTCGCGCCCGGCCGCGCGGGAGCGGTCGTCGAGGCGGCCGCGGCCGGCGCCCGCGGGACGGCGTCCGCCCGGTCGGCGGGCGGGGGATCCGGTGCTGTCGCTCATCGTGCGGTGAGGTCCTTCCTCGTGACGCCTGGCCGTCGGTCGGCGGCGGGCGATCCTGTGCTCGGGCTCATCGGGCGGTGAGGTCCGTCCCCGTGACGCCGCGCCACCAGTCGGCGGCCGGCATGGGGTTCTTCCCGGCGGGCTGCACCTGGATGAGCTCGACGGGGTGGCTGGCGGTGCCGACGGCGACGCGGCCGTCGACGGACGCGATCGCGCCGGGGGGCAGCGGCGCGGCGTCGTGCAGGGCGGCCGCGCGGTGCACCTTGAGGCGCACGTCGTCCACGGAGGTGTGCGCGCCGGGCTCGGGCGTGACGCCGCGGATGCGCGCGAGCACCTCCCCCGCGGGCCGCGCCCAGTCGATGCGGCCGTCGTCGATCGTGGTCTTCGGCGCGAGCGTCGGCTCGCCCTCCTGCGGGCGCGCGACGGCGGTGCCCGCGCCGATGGCGTCGACCGTGCGCAGCAGGAGGTCGGCGCCCTGCTCCGCGAGCGCGTCGAGCACGTGGCCGGCCGTCTCGTGCTCGCCCGTGGGCCGCTCCTCCGTCGCGAAGACGGGACCCGTGTCCATGCCGCGCTCCAGCTGGAAGACGCTCGCGCCCGTGACGCGCTCGCCCGCCATGATCGAGCGCTGCACGGGCGCGGCGCCGCGCCAGCGGGGCAGCAGGGAGAAGTGCAGGTTGATCCAGCCCTTCGCGGGCGTCGACAGCAGCGGCTCGCGGACGAGGCCGCCGTACGCGACGATCACGCCGAGGTCGGCCCCGACCGCCGCGACGCGGGCGGTCGCCTCCTCGTCGAGGCGGTTCACGCGGAGCGTCGGGATGCCGAGGCGCTCCGCCTCCGCGGCGACGGGCGACGGGGTGAGGACGCGCTTGCGGCCGAGCGGGGCGTCGGCGCGCGTGACGACGAGGGCGACCTCGTGGCCGGACGCGGCCAGCAGCCGGAGCGAGGGCACGGCCGCGAGCGGCGTGCCGGCGAAGACGAGTCTCATCTGGGTCCATTCCGGGGACGGCGTGCGGGGTGGGCGGGGCGGGCGGAGGAGGCGGGTGCCGGCACGGCGCGGCCGGGCGCTCGCGCCGCGCGGCGGGCGCGGATCAGAACAGCCCCGTGTCGTCGAACCGTACACGGAGCGGGACGGTGGGCCGGAACCCGGTGCGGCCGGCGACGGGCTTCCGCCTGCTGGACGCGTTGCGGACGACGGCCGCCCGGAGCTCGCGCGCCGCGTCGCCGCCGCGGGCGTAGTCGAGGCGGACGATGGCGCGCACGCGGCCCTGCTCGGTGGGCACGGGACCGAGCACGTCGACGCCCTCGATCCCGTCGAGCCGCTCGACCGCCTGGCCGACCGCGTCCGGCAGTCCCTCGACGCTCGCGGCGCGCACCGCGGGCGGGAAGCGCAGGGCGCGGCGCTCGAGCAGCTCCTCGTGCGCGTAGCGCGGCTGCTGCCAGGTGGCCAGGGCGCGGGCCACCTGGCCGCCGACGCCCACGAGCATCACGGGCGCGCGGGGGGCCGCGAGGGCGGCGGCGTTGGACCACTGGCGCAGCACGTCCTCCCCCACCCGCAGGCTCTCGCGCGCGAGCATCCGCTCGCCGTCGAGGAGGAGGACCGCCCGGTAGCCGCCGGCCGCGACCGGCTCGGCGCCGCGCGTGGCGACGACGAGCCGGGACTCCGCGTCGACCTCCTGCACGTGGCGCTCGCCGTCGGCCAGCACGACCTGCACGCCGGGGAAGGCGCGGCCGAGCTCCTCCGCGGTGCGGCCGGCGCCGATGGTCACGAGGCGCAGCTCGTCGGACCCGCAGTTGGCGCACGTCCAGTCGCCCGCGAGGTGGCCGCACCAGCCGCACGTGGGCGTGCTCGTGGCGGTGGACATGCCGAGCGGACCCGTGCACACCGTGCAGCGCGCGGCCTGGCGGCAGGCGCGGCAGGCGACGAGCGGCGCGTAGCCGGGGCGCGCGACCTGGATGAGGACGGGCCCGTGCTCCACCGCGTCCTTCGCGGCGCGCCAGGCGCCCGATGGGATCCGCGCCTGCCGGGCGAAGCCCTCGTCGCCCGTCTGGGATGTCGTCGGGATCACGCGCGGCGGCCGATTCACGGCGGGCACGACGCTCCCCAGGTGGCCGATGGCGACGAGCCGCTCGACCTCGGTGCTCCGGGAGTGCGCGAGCAGCACGAGCGCGGTGCCCTGCTGCTGGGTGCGGAGGAGCGCGACGTCGCGGGCGTGCGCGTAGGGGCTGAGCGGCTCGGCGTGCAGCGGGTCACCCTCGTCCCACATCGCCAGGAGGCCGAGGCGCGGCGCGGGCGCGTACACGGCGGAGCGGTTGCCGACGACGATGCGCGGCTCCTCGCCGAGCCCCTGGAGGAACGCGCGGTACCGGTCGGGGCCGGACTGGCGCGCGTCGGTGCGGATCACGGACCCGTCGGGCGCGTGGGCGGCGAGGGCCGCCTCGAGCTGGTCCTGGTCGCGGTAGTCCGGCACGACGAGGACGCTGCTGCGCCCCGACGCGAGCACCCGGACGGCCGCCTGCGCGAGCGTGACGGCCCAGCGGCCGGCCCACGCGCCGCCGGGCAGCTCGACGACCTCGGGGATCGCCTGGACCGCGGCCCGTCCGGATCCGTCGACGACCGCGTCGAGCGAGCCGGGCGCGTAGCCGTCGACGGGCGGGAGCGCGGCGTCCGCGAGCGGCGCCGCGGAGGGGTCGGCCGACGAGCCGTGGGCGTCGGTGCCAGCGCCGGCGTCGGCGTCGGCGTCCGCGATCGACTCCCCCGCGTCAGAGGCGCCGGCCGTGTCCGCCGCGCCCGATGCGTCGCCGTCGGCTGCCGCCGCGAGGGCCGCGAGGTGCGCCTTCTCCACGCGGACCTGGCGAGGCGGCACCGCCAGCCGCACCACGTCGGATGCCGTGCCCGCCTGCCGGTCGGCGACGGCGCGCGCGAGCGCCCACACCTCCGGACGCAGCACGGGGATCGGCGACACGACCTGCTCGACCTCGCTGAGCGCGCCGTCGTAGCCCTGCCCGTCGCCGACCTCGATCACGTAGCCGTCGGCCACGCGCCCCGCGGAGCGCAGCGGCACGCGGACGCGGACGCCCGGCACGCAGGTCGCGCGCAGCGCCTCGGGCACGGCGTAGTCGAACAGCCGGTCGAGCTGCGGCAGGGGCGAGTCGACCATCACCCGCACCACGGGCGGACGCCCGTCCGCCCCGCCCGCGGGCGTCGCGGTGCCGGGCGCAGTCTCCCCCGCCGTCATCGCGCGCCCCCGGTCACGGCGCGACCCGCGCGGCTGGGCGCGTCAGAGCCCCGCGGCGCTCTGCAGGTCGGCGACACGGTCGAGCGCCTCCCAGCTGAAGTCCGGCAGCTCGCGGCCGAAGTGCCCGTAGGCGGCGGTCTGCGCGTAGATCGGTCGGAGCAGGTCGAGCTGCTCGACGATGGCCGCCGGACGCAGGTCGAAGGTCTCGCGGATGGCGCGGACGATGCGGTCCTCGGGCACGTGCGCCGTGCCGAACGTCTCGACGTAGAGGCCGACGGGCGCGGCCTTGCCGATGGCGTACGCGACCTGCACCTCGAGCCGGTCCGCGAGGCCCGCGGCGACCGCGTTCTTCGCCACCCAGCGCATGGCGTACGCCGCGCTGCGGTCGACCTTCGACGGGTCCTTGCCGCTGAACGCGCCGCCGCCGTGCCGGCTGAAGCCGCCGTAGGTGTCGACGATGATCTTGCGGCCGGTGAGCCCGGCGTCGCCCTTGGGGCCGCCGATCTCGAACTTGCCGGTGGGGTTGATGAGCAGGGTCGACGCGCGCGAGTCGAGCTCGATGCCGATCTCCGCCGCCTGCGCGAGCACCGGGCGGATCACGTGCTCCTCGACCTCGCGGCGGAGGTCCTCCTGCGAGACCTGCGGACCGTGCTGCGTGGAGAGCACGACCGTGTCGACCGTGCGCGGCACGAGGCCGTCGTAGCCGATGGTGACCTGGGTCTTGCCGTCGGGCCGGAGGTAGGGCAGCTCGCCCGAGTGGCGGACGGCCGCGAGGCGCTCGGCCAGGCGGTGCGCGAGGTAGATGGGCAGGGGCATGAAGACGGGGGTGTCGCGCGACGCGTAGCCGAACATCAGCCCCTGGTCGCCCGCGCCCTGGAGGTCGTGCGCGTCGGTGGACGCCGATCCCGACCGCGACTCGTACGAGCGGTCGACGCCCTGCGCGATGTCGGGCGACTGCGCGCCGATGGAGACCGTGACGCCGCAGTTGCTGCCGTCGAAGCCGACCTCGGAGGAGTCGTAGCCGATGTCCCGGATGCGGTCGCGGACGATCTGCGGGATGTCGACGTAGCCGGACGTGGTGACCTCGCCCGCGACGTGCACGAGGCCCGTGGTGACGAGCGTCTCGACGGCCGCGCGGCTCGTCGGGTCCTGCGCCAGGAGCGCGTCGAGGATGCTGTCCGAGATCTGGTCGCAGATCTTGTCGGGGTGGCCCTCGGTGACGGACTCGGAGGTGAACAGGCGCAGATCGGTCACAGAGGAGCTCCAGGGGATCGCGTGGCATCCGCCCGTCGCTGCCGCGGAGTCGCTACCGCGGAGCCGGGAGACCCACTACGTCGAGAATTCGATGGGCCACCTGCTCCTTGGAGCCGGAGGCCTCCGCCAGTGTATCGCCGGTCCTCGCCAGCACCGCGATGGTGTTGCGCTCCGCGGCGAACCCCTCGTACCATCCGACCCTGTTGAGGACGAGCAGGTCGCAGCCCTTCCGCGCGAGCTTCTCGCGGCCGATCCGCAGCAGCTCGTCCGGGTCCTCCTCGGTCTCCGCCGCGAAGCCGACGACGACGCGGCGCGTGCCGTCCGCGCGCGGCACGGCGGCGTCGGCGGCGAGCCGCTGGAGCACGTCGGGGTTCCGCACGAGCTCGACGGAGAGCGCGTCCCCCGCCTGCTCCTTCTTGATCTTGCCCTCGGACACGGACACCGGCCGGTAGTCGGCGACGGCCGCGGCCATGATCACGACGTCGGCGCCGTCCGCCTCGCGGACCATCGCGTCGGACAGCTCGAGCGCGGTCGACACGGGCACGACGCGGACGCCCGCGGGCGCGGGCACCTCGAGGTGCGCGGCGACGAGCACGACGTCGGCGCCGCGATCGCGCGCCGCGACGGCGAGGGCGACGCCCTGCCGACCGGACGAGCGGTTGCCGAGGAAGCGCACGGGATCCAGCGGCTCGCGCGTGCCGCCGGCGGACACGAGGACGCGGCGGCCCTCCAGGTCGCGGCCGCCGGGGCGCACGGCGGCGAGGGCCGCGGCGATGACGTCCTCCACCTCGGCCATGCGGCCGGGCCCGGAGTCGGTGCCGGTGAGGCGGCCCGACGTGGGGCCGACCAGGGTGGCGCCGCGGGAGCGGAGGATCGCCGCGTTGGCCTGGGTCGCCGGGTGCTGCCACATCTCGGTGTGCATCGCGGGGGCGATGACGAGGGGCGCGCGGCTCGCGAGGATCGTGGTGCCGAGGAGGTCGTCCGAGAGGCCGAGGGCCAGGGACGCCATCGTGTGCGCGGTGGCCGGGGCGACGACGATGAGGTCGGCCCTCTGCCCGAGCGCCACGTGGCGGACCTCGGAGACCCCGTCGTAGAGGTCGCTCGTGACGGGGTTGCGGCTCACGGCCTCGAGGGTGGGCTTGCCGACGAAGCGGAGCGCCGCCTCGGTGGGCACGACGTGCACGTCGTGACCGAGGAGCACAAGGCCCCGGACGACGCCGACCGCCTTGTAGGCGGCGATGCCGCCCGTGAGCCCCACGACGACCATCACGCGGCCGCGCTCCGGGGCTCGGGGGCCGGGAGGGCGTGCGGGGTGCGGTCGGCGCGGGGCATCCGGGACGGCGGGCGGCTAGGAGGCCGCAGGCTCCACGATGGGCGTGGCGACGAGCTTGTCCTCGTTGATCTCGTGCATGGCGACCGAGAGGGGCTTGTCGTCGATGGTGGAGTCGACGAGCGGTCCGACGTTGTCGAACAGGCTGCCCTCGTGCAGGTCGGCGTAGTAGTCGTTGATCTGGCGGGCCCGCTTGGAGGCGAAGATCACGAGCGCGTACTTCGAGTCGACCTTCGAGAGGAGCTCGTCGATGGGCGGGTCGATGATGCCCTGGGTCTTGTCAACCATGGATGTGCCGCTTCCTCAATACATGGACGAAGGCCGTCCGGGTCCGGTTCACGGACCGACGGCCTTCCTGGTCTTCATCAATTCTACGACCTCGCGCGCGGCCTCCGCGACATCGCGGTTCACGACGAGGTGGTCGAACTCGTCCTGGGCGGCCAGCTCGACCTTCGCGGTGTCGAGCCGGCGCTGCTGCTCCTCCGGCCCCTCGGTGCCGCGGCCGACCAGGCGGCGCACGAGCTCCTCCCAGGTGGGCGGCAGCAGGAACACGAGCCGGGCCTCCGGCATCGCGGCCTTCACCTGGCGGGCGCCCTGGATGTCGATCTCGAGCAGGACGCTCCGGCCCTCGGCCAGCGCCACGTCGATGGGCGCGCGCGGCGTGCCGTAGCGGTGCGCGTTGTGCACGGTCGCCCACTCCAGGAGCTCGCGCTCGTCGACCATGCGGTCGAACTCGGCGTCGGACACGAAGTAGTAGTTGACGCCCTCGACCTCGCCGGGGCGCGGCGCGCGCGTGGTGGCGGAGACGGAGAGCAGGACGTCGGGCTCGTTCTCGCGGATGAAGGTGGAGACGGTGCCCTTGCCGACGGCGGTGGGGCCCGCGAGCACGACGAGGCGGCTCGGCTCCACGATCTGCTTGGCGGCCTGCCAGTCCTCGAGGAACCGGGTGAGGCGCACGCGCTGGTGCACGCCGAGGCCGCCGAGGCGCTTGGCGGTGGAGATGCCGAGCTCGCCGAGGATCCGCTCGAGCTTGGTGGGGCCGATGTTCGGGATGCTCGTGAGGAACTCGGTGACGCGGAGGGTGGCCTCGGCGCGACGGGCGGGGTCCGCGGACGCGTCGAGCACTCCGAGCGGGGTGCGCTCCCCCGTGACGATGTCGTGCTTCACCTCGGCGCGCGCCCGACGCGCGGCGACCGCGGCCTGGGACGCGGCGACGCGGTCGACCTCGGGTGGTTCGGGCCTCATGGGAGCGCCTCTCTGAGTCGTCCGGCGTGGTCGGTGACGGCCTCCGCGACGCGCCGTGGCCCTGCCGCGAGGATACTCCGGGACGCGCTCGCGACCACAACGCCGGCGGCCGGACCGAACAGCTTCCGGACATCGCCGAGCAGCGCGCCCTGGTGGCCGAAGCCGGGCGCGAGGATCGGCGTGCGGGTGAGGCGGTCCAGGTCGAGCCCCGCTGCGGCGGCGTCGACGGTCGCGCCGATCACGAGGCCGAAGGCGCCGGGATCCGCGGACGGGTCGTCCGTCGGGCCGTTGGCGGCGACGGCGGCGTCCTGGATCCCGCGCGCGACCGTGCGGTCGGCGCCCGCGGATCCGTCGTCGGGCAGCAGCGCGCGCTGGAGCTCGCGCGCCTCGGGGTTCGAGGTGGCGGCGAGGACGAAGACGCCCGCGCCCCACGCGTCGGCGGCGGCGCGGACGCCGTCGAGGGACCCGACGCCCGTGTACGCGGTGAGGGTCACGGCGTCGGCGCGCAGCGGGCTGTCGGGCGCGAGCCACGCGGCGCCGTACGCGTCGACCGTGGAGCCGATGTCGCCGCGCTTGGCGTCCGCGATCACCAGGAGGCCGGCGTCGCGCGCGGCGGCGAGCACGCGCTCGAGGGCGGCGTACCCCGCGGATCCGTGGCGCTCGAAGAACGCCACCTGCGGCTTGACGATCCCCGCGCGCCCGGCGGTCGCCTCCACGACGCGCAGCCCGAACTCCTCGAGGCCGCGCGCGTCGTCGGCGAGGCCCCAGGCGTCGAGGAGCGACCGGTGCGGGTCGATCCCGACGCACAGCTGGCCGTGCTCGCGGAACGCCCGCGCGAGGCGCGCGCCGAACGGCGGGACGACCTGCGTCGCCCCGCCGTCGGCGGTCGTCACCTGCGGGCCTCGCGGGCGATCGCGTAGTCCTGCAGGCTCGTGACGTCGAACCCGGCGCGGATGGCGTCGAACGACGCGACCGCGGCCGTGAGCTGCGCGATGGTCGTGAACAGCGGCTTGTCCGCCGCCACGGCCGCGGCGCGGATCTCGTAGCCGTCCGCGCGGGCGGTGCGGCCCGACGGGGTGTTGATGACGACGTCGACCTCGTCGCGGTTGATGAGGTCGACGATCGACGGCGAGTCCCCCGCCGCCGGCGTCTCGCTGTACTTGCGCACGACGCGCGTCTGGATCCCGTTCCGGCTGAGGATCTCGGCCGTGCCCTCGGTCGCGAGCACCTCGAAGCCGAGCTGCTGGAGGCGCAGCACCGGCAGCACGATGGAGCGCTTGTCGCGGTCGGCGACCGAGACGAACACCGTGCCGGAGAGCGGGAGGCCGCCGAACGCCGCCTCCTGGCTCTTCGCGAACGCGCGCGGGAAGTCGCGGTCGATGCCCATGACCTCGCCGGTGGAGCGCATCTCCGGGCCGAGCACGGAGTCGACGATGAGGCCGTCCTTCGTGCGGAACCGCTTGAAGGGCAGCACGGCCTCCTTCACGGCGACCGGCGAGTCCATCGGCACGTCGGATCCGTCGCGCTCGGGCAGGAGGCCCGAGGCCTTCAGCTCCGCGATGGACGTGCCGACCATGACGAGCGACGCGGCCTTCGCGAGCGGGATGCCGAGCGCCTTGGAGACGAACGGCACCGTGCGGCTCGCGCGCGGGTTCGCCTCGAGGACGTAGAGCACGCCCGCGCCGATGGCGAACTGCACGTTGAGGAGGCCGCGCACGCCCACGCCCTCGGCGATGGCGCGCGTGGCGTCGACGACCTGCTGGATCTGGCCGCGACCGAGGGTGACGGGCGGGAGCGTGCAGCTCGAGTCGCCCGAGTGGATCCCGGCCTCCTCGATGTGCTCCATGACGCCGCCGACGTACAGCTCGGTGCCGTCGTAGATGGCGTCGATGTCGATCTCGATGGCGTCGTCGAGGAACCGGTCGATGAGGAGGGGCTTGCCCGCGCCGATGATGCCCTGGTCGGCCATGCGCAGGAAGTAGTCGTGCAGCGTGGGGGTGTCGAAGACGATCTCCATGCCGCGGCCGCCGAGCACGTAGCTCGGGCGGACGAGCACGGGGTAGCCGATCCCCTCCGCGACGACCACGGCCTCGTCGATCGCCGTGGCCGTGCCGTTCCGCGGCGCCACGAGACCGGCGGCGTCGAGGATCCCGGAGAACAGGCCCCGCTCCTCCGCGAGGTCGATGGCCGACGGGCTGGTGCCGAGGATCGGGACGCCCGCGGCCTCGAGGCCCTTGGCGAGCCCCAGCGCGGTCTGGCCGCCGAGCTGCACGACGACGCCGACGAGCTCGCCCGCCTGCTGCTCCGCGTGCACGATCTCGAGCACGTCCTCGAGCGTGAGCGGCTCGAAGTAGAGCCGGTCGCTCGTGTCGTAGTCGGTCGAGACCGTCTCCGGGTTGCAGTTGATCATGATCGTCTCGAAGCCCGCGTCGGACAGCGCGAAGGACGCGTGCACGCACGAGTAGTCGAACTCGATGCCCTGGCCGATGCGGTTCGGGCCCGAGCCCAGGATGATCACCTTGCGGCGGTCGGACGGCACGATCTCCGTCTCGGAGTCGTAGCTGGAGTAGTGGTATGGCGTGAGCGCGGGGAACTCGCCGGCGCACGTGTCCACCGTCTTGAACACCGGGCGGATGCCCGCGGCGTGGCGCGCGTCGCGCACCTCCTGCTCGGAGACCCCGCGGATCTCGGCGATCTGCGCGTCCGAGAAGCCGTGGTCCTTGGCCTCGCGGAGCGTCTCCGCGTCGAGGGACCCCGCGTCGCGCACGGCGTCGGCGACCTCGTTGATCAGCACGATCTGGTCGACGAACCAGGGGTCGATCTTCGTGGCGTCGAAGACCTGCTCCGCCGTGGCGCCCGCGCGGAGCGCCTGCTGCACCGTGACGATGCGGCCGTCGGTGGGCGTGCGGCTCACCTCGAGCAGCTCGTCGACCGAGCGGGTCTCCGGGCCCCAGTGGAAGGAGGATCCGCGCTTCTCGAGCGAGCGCAGCGCCTTCTGGAGGGCGGTCGAGTAGTTGCGGCCGATGGCCATGGCCTCGCCGACCGACTTCATGGTGGTGGTGAGCTCGGCGTCGGCGGCCGGGAACTTCTCGAACGCGAAGCGCGGCACCTTCACGACCACGTAGTCGAGCGTGGGCTCGAAGCTCGCGGGCGTGACCTTGGTGATGTCGTTGGGGATCTCGTCCAGCCGGTAGCCGATGGCGAGCTTCGCCGCGATCTTCGCGATCGGGAAGCCCGTGGCCTTCGACGCGAGCGCGCTCGAGCGGGAGACGCGCGGGTTCATCTCGATGACGATGAGGCGGCCGTTCGTGGGGTCCACCGCGAACTGGATGTTGCAGCCGCCCGTGTCGACGCCCACGCGGCGGATGATGTCGATGCCGATGTCGCGCATGTGCTGGTACTCGCGGTCGGTGAGCGTGAGGGCGGGCGCGACCGTGATCGAGTCGCCCGTGTGCACGCCGACGGGGTCGACGTTCTCGATCGAGCAGACGACGACCGTGTTGTCGGCCGTGTCGCGCATGAGCTCGAGCTCGTACTCCTTCCAGCCGAGGATCGACTCCTCGAGGAGCACCTCGGTGGTGGGGCTCGACTGCAGGCCGTCGGCGACCATCCGCTCGAGCTCCTGGCGGGTGTGCGCGAAGCCGGAGCCGAGGCCGCCCATGGTGAAGGACGGGCGGATCACGAGCGGGTAGCCGAGGTCCTCGGCGAACTCCACGGCCTGCTCGAGCGTCTTCGCGACGTGCGAGCGGGCGACGTCGGCGCCGGACTCGATGACGAGGTCCTTGAAGAGCTGGCGGTCCTCGCCCTTCTGGATGGCCTCGACCTTCGCGCCGATGAGCTCCACGCCGTGCTTCGCGAGGATGCCGAGCTCGTCGAGGCGGATGGCCGCGTTGAGCGCGGTCTGGCCGCCGAGGGTCGGGAGCACCGCGTCGGGACGCTCCTTGATGATGATCTTCTCGAGCACCTCGCTCGTGATCGGCTCGATGTAGGTCGCGTCGGCGAAGCCCGGGTCGGTCATGATCGTGGCGGGGTTCGAGTTCACGAGGATGACGCGCACGCCCTCCTCGCGGAGCACGCGGCAGGCCTGCGTGCCCGAGTAGTCGAACTCGGCGGCCTGGCCGATGACGATCGGCCCGGAGCCGATGACGAGGACGCTGTTGATGTCGTCGCGCTTGGGCATTACACGGTCTCCTGGGGGGTCGCGGCGGATGCGGGGGCGTCGCCCGCGGCGTGGATCAGCTCGATGAACCGGTCGAAGAGGTACGACGAGTCGTGGGGACCCGCGGCCGCCTCCGGGTGGTACTGCACGGAGAAGGCGGGGATGTCGAGGCAGTTGAGCCCCTCGACCACCTGGTCGTTGAGCGAGACGTGGCTGACCTCCGCGCGGCCGAAGCCCGCGGGGCTCTCGACGGGGCCGTCGAGCGGCGCGGAGACCGCGAAGCCGTGGTTCTGGCTCGTGATCTCGACGCGGCCGGTCCGGCGGTCGAGCACGGGCTGGTTGATCCCGCGGTGGCCGAACGGCAGCTTGTAGGTGTCGAAGCCGAGGGCGCGGCCGAGGAGCTGGTTGCCGAAGCAGATCCCGAAGAACGGGATGCCCTTGCGGAGCACGTCCTGCAGCAGCTCGACGTGGTACTGGGAGGCCTCGGGGTCGCCGGGGCCGTTGGAGTAGAACACGGCGGTGGGCGCGAGCTCCGCCAGCTCCTCGGTGGTGATCGACTGCGGCACGACGTGCACGTCGAGCCCGCGGGCCGCGAGGTGCTTCACCGTGGCGGTCTTGATCCCGAGGTCGAGCACGGCGACGGAGCCGATGCGCTCGCCCACCGCGGGGATCGTGTACGTCTCCTGCGTGGAGACCTCGGCGGAGAGGTTGCGGCCCGTCATGTCGGGCGCCTGGCGCACCTGGGCGAGCTGCTCCTCGTCGGGGAGCGACGCGGCCTCGCCGGAGAAGACGCCGGCGCGCATGGCGCCCTCGTCGCGGATCCGGCGCGTGACGGCGCGCGTGTCGATGCCGGAGATGCCGACGACGCCCTGCGCGATCAGGTCGTCCTCGAGCGTGCGCTGGCCGCGGAAGTTCGAGACCACGCGGGAGGGGTCGCGGACGACGTAGCCGGCGACCCAGATGCGGCGGGACTCCATGTCCTCGTCGTTCATGCCGGTGTTGCCGATGTGCGGCGCGGTCTGGAGCACGATCTGGCCCGCGTAGGACGGATCGGTGATCGTCTCCTGGTAGCCGGTCATGCCGGTCGCGAAGACGGCCTCGCCGAGGCTCACGCCACGGGCGCCGTACGCGCGTCCCGCGTACCTCCGTCCGTCCTCGAGTACCAGGACCGCCGGTTCGTGTCGGGCCATGTCGGTCACTTCCCTTCGTTGTCGTCGTCGTGCGCGGGGCGGGGGATGCGGTGGAGGGCGTCGACGAGCGCGGGCTTCTCGCGCGGGTCGATCACCCGCAGGTACGTGTCGACCTCGGTGCCCGCGGCCTCGTCGAGGATCCAGGTGACGGCCACGAGGCCGCCCTCCTCCACGACGCGGTCGATCGCGTAGGTCGCGAGGCCGGATCCGGTGATGCGGTCGGCCGGCACGAGCACGTCGCGCTCGCCGTCGATCGCGAGCACCAGGCCGGCCGGGTGGATCCGGGCGGCGGCGCGGCCCCGGAAGCCGAGGGGCGCGACCGTGAGCCGGTCGAGCGGCTGGCCGACCGTGGTGGTCGCGACGTAGAGCACGTCGACCTCCAGGTCGGGCGCGCCGAGGCCGGCGGGCGGCCGGGGCGGCTCGGGCAGCGCGCGCTGACGGCGGCGGCGCGCGCGCCAGCCGAGCACCATGAGCGCGAGCAGCAGGAGCAGCAGCGCGATCACGGTGAGCGCGGGTCCGACGCGGTCGCTCATGCGCGCGCCCCCGCGGTGGAGTCGGCGTCGTCCGCCGCGTCGCGCGCGTCGGCGTCGGCCCGGTCGCGGATGGCCGCGGCGCGGGCGACCGTCTCGCGGTCGACGAGCGCGCCGTCGAGCACCGTGGGGTAGCCGCGGTGGAACGTCGCGACGACCCGGCCCGGCAGCGTCATCTCGAGGTACGGCGAGTTGCCGCTGAGCCCGCCGAGGTCGCCCGGGCCGAAGACGCGCGACGCCGCAGGGTCGTACAGCGTGATGTCGGCCGGGGCGCCCGCCTCCAGCGCGTGCCCGTGCTCGGCGAGGCGGCCGATGCGCGCGGGCGCGTGCGACATGACCCGGGCGACCCCCTGCCAGTCGAGGAGGCCGGTGTCGACCATCGCGAGCTGGACCACCGAGAGCGCCGACTCGAGGCCGACCATGCCGAACGCCGCCGCGTCCCACTCGCAGTCCTTGGCCTCGGTCGGGTGCGGCGCGTGGTCGGTCGCGACGACGTCGATCGTGCCGTCGGCGAGCGCCTGGCGGAGCGCCTCGACGTCCTCCCGGCGGCGGAGCGGCGGGTTGACCTTGTAGCGCGCGTCGTAGCCGGCGACCAGGTCCTCGGTGAGGAGCAGGTGGTGCGGCGTGACCTCGGCGGTGACGTCGACCCCGCGGGCCTTGGCCCAGCGGATCACGTCGACGGAGCCAGCGGTGGAGACGTGGCAGACGTGGAGGCGGGAGCCCACGTGCTCGGCCAGCAGCACGTCGCGCGCGATGATCGACTCCTCCGCGACCGCGGGCCAGCCCGTGATGCCGAGCTCGCCCGACAGCTCGCCCTCGTTCATGGTGGCGCCCTCGGTGAGGCGCGGGTCCTGCGCGTGCTGCGCGATCACCCCGTCGAACGCCTTCACGTACTCGAGCGCGCGGCGCATGAGGAGCGGGTCGGAGACGCACTTCCCGTCGTCGGAGAAGACGCGGACGGCGGCGCGGCTGGAGGCCATCGCGCCGATCTCGGCCATCGACTCCCCCGCGAGGCCGACCGACACGGCGCCGATGGGGCGGACCGTGGCGTAGCCGGCCGCGTCGCCGAGCGCCTTGACCTGCTCGACGACGCCCGCGGTGTCCTGCACCGGCATCGTGTTCGCCATCGCGAAGACCGCGGTGAAGCCGCCGAGGGCCGCGGCGCGGGATCCGGTGAGCACGGTCTCGCTCTGCTCGTAGCCGGGCTCGCGCAGGTGCACGTGGAGGTCGACGAGGCCGGGCAGCGCGACGAGGCCGTCGGCCTCGAGGACGCGGGCGCCCGCGGGGGCGTCGAGGTCGAGGCCCACCTCCCGGATGCGCCCGTCGGCGACGAGGAGGTCGGCGCGCTCGCCCGAGGGCAGGGTGGCGCCGCGGATCAGGTGCACGTCGTGGATCGTGTCGTTCTGGGTCATCAGTCGGCCTTCCCGTCGCCGGACAGCAGGAGGTAGAGGACGGCCATGCGCACCGAGACGCCGTTGGCGACCTGCTCGCGCACCGTGGACCTCTCCGAGTCGGCGGCGGCGGCGGATATCTCGAGCCCGCGGTTCATCGGCCCCGGGTGCATGACGATCGTATCGGGCCCGAGGAGCGCGAGCCGCGCGTCGTCGAGGCCCCAGATGCGCGCGTACTCGCGCGGGTTCGGGAAGAAGGCGGCGCGCATGCGCTCGGCCTGGATCCGGAGCATCATCACGGCGTCGGGCCTCCCCTCGACCAGCGCCGCGTCGAGGTCGTAGCGCACCTGGACGGGCCAGGATCCGACGCCCACCGGCACGAGCGTCGGCGGCGCGACGAGCGTGACCTCGGCGCCGAGCGTCGTGAGCAGCCAGGCGTTCGAGCGCGCGACGCGGCTGTGGAGCACGTCGCCGACGATGACGACGCGCGTGCCGTCGAGGCCCTTCCCGCGCGCGGCGGAGCCGTGCAGCCGGCGGCGGATGGTGAACGCGTCGAGCAGCGCCTGCGTGGGGTGCTCGTGCGTGCCGTCGCCCGCGTTGACGATGCCCGCGTCGATCCAGCCGCTGCCGGCGAGCGTGTGCGGCGCGCCCGAGGACGGGTGCCGGACGACCACGCCGTCGGCGCCCATCGCCTGGAGCGTCTGCGCGGTGTCCTTGAGGCTCTCGCCCTTCGAGACGCTCGACCCCTTCGCGCTGAAGTTGATGACGTCGGCCGAGAGGCGCTTGGCGGCGGCCTCGAACGAGATGCGCGTGCGGGTCGAGTCCTCGAAGAAGAGGTTGACGACCGTCCGGCCGCGGAGCGCGGGGGTCTTCTTGATCTCCCGCGTGCCGACGTCGGCCATGTCCTCGGCGACGTCGAGGATGTGGACCGCCTCGTCCCGGGACAGGTCGCGGGTGGAGAGCAGGTGCCTCACGCGCGGGCCTCGCCCTCGGTCGTGGCGGGCGCGTCGTCGGGACCGGCGATCGTGACGGCGTCCTCGCCGTCGATCTCGTCGAGCCGCACGAAGATGCGCTCGGCGAGGCTCGACGGCAGGTTCTTGCCCACGAAGTCGGCGCGGATGGGCAGCTCGCGGTGCCCGCGGTCGACCAGCGCGGCGAGGCGCACGGCCTTGGGGCGGCCGAGGTCGCCGATGGCGTCGAGGGCGGCGCGCACGGTGCGGCCGGAGAAGAGCACGTCGTCCACCAGGACGACCGTGCGTCCGTCGACGCCGCCGGCCGGGAGCCGCGAGGGCGCGGGCGCGCGGGTGGGGTTCCGCTGCAGGTCGTCGCGGTACATGGTGACGTCGAGCGAGCCCACCAGGTCGGCGGGGGCGTCGGGCTCGAGCCGGGTGAGGATCCGGCCGATGCGCTCGGCGAGGATCGTGCCGCGGGTCGGGATGCCGAGGAGCAGCAGGTCCTGGGGACCGCGGTTCGACTCGAGGATCTCGTGGGCGATGCGCGTGAGCGCACGGGTGATGTCAGAGGGCTGCAGCACGATGCGCTGAGGCAATCCGACCTCCTTCCCCGCCTCTCGGGACGGATGTTAAAGGTGGTCTGTTCCGCCGGTCACTCTAGCGGGTGCGCCCCGGACGCGGGGTGCCGGCGCACGGCCCGCGCGTGTCCTCACCCCGCCGCGTCGAGGACCGCGCGGATCCGGCCGAGGACCGCCGCATCCTGCAGGCTCGTCGCGTCGCCGAGGGTCCGGCCCTCGACGAGGTCGGCGAGCAGGCGCCGCATGATCTTCCCCGAGCGGGTCTTCGGCACGTCCGGCACGACGACGACGCGGCGCGGCTTCGCGACCGGGCCGATGGCGCGGGCCACGTGCGCCGTGAGGATCGGCTCCAGCTCCGCGGCGAGCGCGTGCCAGCCCGCCGCGTCGTCGTCCGCCGGGCGGTCGTCGCCGGGCGGCACGACGAACGCGACGACGCGCTGGCCGGTGAGGTCGTCCGCGACGCCCGTCACCCCGGCCTCGGCGACCCGCGGGTGCGCGACGAGCGCCGACTCGATCTCGATGGTCGACAGCCGGTGGCCGGAGACGTTGACGACCTCGTCGATCCGCCCCTGCAGCGACACGTCGCCGTCCGCGTCGCGCCGGGCGCCGTCGCCCGCGAGGAACCAGCCGCGGTCGGCGAAGCGCTCCCAGTAGGCGCTGCGATACCGGTCGGGGTCGCCCCACACCGTGCGCGCCATGCCGGGCCAGGGGCGCTGGATCACGAGCAGCCCGGCCTCGCCGCCCGCGACGGGCTCGCCGTCGTCGTCGACCACGTCCACCCGGAAGCCGGGCAGCGCGCGACCGGCGGCGCCGGGCTTGAGCGTCGCGACGCCGGGCAGCGGCGCGATGACCGCGGCTCCCGTCTCGGACTGCCACCACGTGTCGACGACGGGCGCGCGACCTCCGCCGACCTCCCGGTGGAACCAGCGCCAGGCGGCCGGGTTGATGGCCTCCCCCACGCTGCCCAGCAGCCGGATGCTCGAGAGGTCGTGCCCCGCGACGCCGTCGGGGTGCCAGCTCATGAGCGAGCGGATGAGCGTGGGCGCCGTGTAGTACGTCGTGACCCCGTAGCGCTCGATGATCTCGAGGTGCCGCCCGCGGTGGGGCGTGTCGGGCGTGCCCTCGTAGATGACCTGCGTGAGGCCGTTGGAGAGCGGCCCGTAGATCTCGTAGGTGTGCGCGGTGACCCAGGCGAGGTCGGCCGTGCACCAGTGCACGTCGTCGGGCTTCGCGTCGAAGTGCGCCCAGTGCGCCCACGACGCGTGCGTGAGGTACCCGCCCGCGGTGTGCACGAGGCCCTTGGGACGGCCCGTGGTGCCGGACGTGTAGATGATGAAGAGCGGGTGCTCGGCGTCGAAGGCGCAGGGCTCGTGGACCGGGGACGCGGATCCGACGGCGTCGTGCCACCACACGTCGCGTCCCGGGGTCCACGGCACGTCCTGCCCGGTGCGGCGGACGACGAGCACGTGCGCGATCGACGCGACGCCCGCCACGGCCTGGTCCGCCTGCGGCTTGGTGGCGACGGCCTCCCCGCGGCGGTTCTGGCCGTCGCTCGTGATGAGGAGCTTCGCGCCCGTGTCCTCGACCCGGAACCGGAGGGCCTCGGCGGAGAAGCCGCCGAAGACGAGCGAGTGCACGGCGCCGATGCGGGCGACGGCGAGCGTGGCGACGATCGTCTCGACGAGCACGGGCAGGTAGATCACGACGCGGTCGCCCGGCCCCACGCCGAGCGCGGTGAGGGCGTTGGCGGCGCGGGACACCTCCTCCTGCAGGTCGCGGTAGGTGACGGTGCGGCGGCCCCCCGGCTCGCCCTCGAAGTGCAGCGCGACCTTCTCCCCGCGGCCCGCGGCAACGTGCCGGTCGACGCAGTTGGCGGCGACGTTGAGACGGCCGCCCGCGAACCACGTGGCGGCGGGGACCTGCGGGCTGCCGTCCTCGGCGACCGGCGGGATCCACGTGTGCGCGGTGCGCCACGGCGTCTCCCAGTCGAGGCGGCGGGCGGCCTCCTCCCAGAAGGCGACCGGATCCGCCTCGGCCCGCGCGTACGCCTCCGCCGTGACGTTGGCGGTGGCGGCGAGCGCGGCGGGCGGCGGGAAGAGCGCCTGCTCGGATGCGGATGCGGTCACGGCCTGCTCGGTGCGCGGGGAGGTCATGCGGCGACGCTACGGGCGCGGCCCCGCGGATCCGGAACCCGGACGTCACGCGACGACACGGAAGGGCGGGGATCAGCCCCAGCGGCGCACGAGCACGCGCTCGACGAGGCCGACCACGGCGTCGGTGGCGGCGCCGAGCACCGCGAGCAGCACGATCGCGAGGAGCACCCGGTCGACGCGCCCGTTCGCCGACGACTCGGTCAGCAGGTAGCCGAGCCCCATCGACGCGGCGAGCAGCTCGGCCGCCACGAGGAACAGCCACGACTGCGCGAGCGCGAGCCGGAGCCCCGCCACCACGGCCGGCAGCACCGCGGGGAGCTGCACCGTGAGGAGCAGCGGGATCCGCGTCAGCCCGAACGCGCGCCCCACCTCGACGAGGTGCGGGTCCACGTGCCGGAGGGCGCCCGCGACGGTCGTGTACACGGGGAACATCGCGCCGATGGCGACGAGCGTGACCTTGGAGTCCTCGTTGATCCCCATCCAGAGCAGGAGCAGCGGCACCCACGCGAGCGACGGCACGGTGCGGAACGCGCCGGCGGTGGGGGCGAGGAGGAGCCGGCCGATCCGCGAGAGGCCGACGACGGCGCCGAGCACGAGCCCCACGGTGGCGCCGAGCGCGAAGCCGAGGAGCACGCGCTGGAGCGAGATGGCGACGTACGGCCCGAGGATCCCCTGCTCGGCGAGCTGCACCCCGGCGCGCACCACGTCGAGCGGCGCGGGGAGGAGGTGGGCGGGCACGGCGCCGGTCGCGGTGGCCAGCGCCCAGGCGGCGACGACCAGCGCCGGCACGACGAGGCCGACCGCGGCGCGGGTCAGGGCGGCGCGAGCGGAGCGGGTGGAGCGGCCGCGGGCCGGGCGGGGGGCCGGGCCTCCCGGGACGCGCGCGGCGCCGTCGCCCGCGGGCTCGCGCTCGGGCTCCGACGCGTCGGCGCGGACCCCCGCCGCCCGGTCGACGGCGGTCATCCGGCGGCCCCGGCGGCGGGATCCGCGGCCTCGGCGTACTTCGGCTCGAACAGCTCGTCGAGCGCGGCGTCCACCTTCCCCTGGTCGGGCACGTCGCCGGAGTCCACGAGGATCGGGCCGACGCGCTCGAGCACGTCGCGCTGGGCGTCGCCGGGCACGGGATCGACGCCGAGGTTCGTGCGGTCGATGACGGTGGACGCGACGGCCGGGTCGATCGCGGCGGCCTGCGCGAGGATCGCCGCCGTCTCGTCCGGGTGCGCGACGGCCCAGGCGCGGGCCTGCTCGTACGCGTCGACGACGGCCTGCGCGAGGTCGGGCGAGGCGTCGAGGAACGACTGCGTGGCGTTGAGGAACCCGTAGGTGGCGAAGTCGACGTTCCGGTACAGCAGCGTGGATCCGGCCTGCGCCTCGCTCGCGGCCATCAGCGGGTCGAGCCCGGCCCACGCGTCGACCGAGCCGTTCTCGAGCGCCGCGCGGCCGTCGGCGTGCTGGAGGTTCTGGATCGTGACGTCGGACGCGGGGATGCCGGCCTGATCCAGCGTCTGCAGCAGGAAGAAGTACGGGTCGGTGCCCTTCGTCGCCGCGATGTCGGCGCCGCGGAGCTGGTCGACGCTCGTGATGGGCGACCCCTCCGGCACGACGATCGCCGTCCACTCGGGCTGCGAGTACACGTCGATGGTGCGGATGGGCGAGCCGTTGGCGCGAGCGAGCAGCGCGGCGGACCCGGCGGTGGAGCCGACGTCGACGGCCCCCGCCCGCAGGAGCTCGTTGGCCTTGTTCGACCCGGCGGACTGCACCCAGTCCACCGTCACGTCGGATCCGAGGCGCGCCTCGAGCAGCCCCTGGTCCTTCACGATGAGGCTCAGCGGGTTGTAGGTCGCCCAGTCGACGGTGAGGGTGTCCGCGCTCCAGCCCTCGGCGCCCGCGGTGGCGGGGGCCGCGGCGGGGGCGACGGACGAGCCCTCGCCCGCGGCGCAGCCGGCGAGCATCATGACGGCGGCGGTCGCGAGCGCGAGGGCGGGGGTGGATCGGCGGAGCGGGAGACGGGTCACGGTGGGTCCTCGGTGCGGTGTCGGGTGCGGTGGTCGGGCGGCGGGTGCGGGTGCGGGGTGGGGTGAACGGGTGCGGGGTCGGCGGATCAGCCCGCGCGATGACCCGGCACGCCGAGCCCCTCGAGCAGCTCCGCGCGGAGGGCGGCGAGGGTGGCGTCGCCGCGGTCGCGCGGGCGGGCGCCCGGCACCTCGACCACGCGGCGGACGGTCGCGCCGGGGGCGGCGCCGGGCGCCGGATCCGGTCCCAGCAGCACGACGCGGTCGGCGAGGTGCAGCGCCTCGTCCACGTCGTGCGTGACGAGGAGGACGGTCGTCGGGATCGCGGCGTGCACGTCGAGGAGGAGGTCCTGCATCCGCAGCCGGGTGAGGGCGTCGAGCGCGCCGAAGGGCTCGTCGAGCACGAGCACGCGCGGCCGCCGGGCGAGCGCGCGGGCGAGCGAGGCGCGCTGCGCCATGCCGCCGGACACCTGGCGCGGACGGAGGTCGGCCGCCTCAGCGAGGCCCGTGAGCGCGAGGAGGTCGTGGACCCGCGCGTCGCCCTCGGCGCGCGGCACGTCGCGGGGCAGGCCGAGCCGCACGTTGGCGCGGAGCGTGCGCCACGGCAGCAGCCGCGGCTCCTGGAAGGCCACGGCCGCGCGCTGGTCGACGTCGCGGACCGGCGTGCCGTCGAGGAGGAGGGCGCCGGCGTCCGGCCGGTCGAGCCCGCCCACCTGGCGGAGGAGCGTCGACTTCCCGCAGCCGGAGGGCCCGAGGACCGCGACGACGTCGCCGGCCGCGAGGTCGAGGTCGACGTCGCGGAGCACCACGCGGGTGCCGCGTCCGCCGTCGATGGGGAAGGACCGGCCGACCCCGCGGAGCGCGACGGCGCCGGCCGAGGCGGAGCGCTCCGGACCGGGCGACGACGGCCGGGACGAGGGTGCGGTGACGGGCATGACCCGACGCTAGGACGCGACGGGGCGACGCGGGTCCCCGCCCGTCACACGCCGTCGCGGGGCGACACGCGGCGTAACGGGCGGGCCCGGATCAGCCGCGCCGAGCGGTGCGGCGCACCCCGGGATCAGGCCTGCGCGGCCGCGATCCGGGCGAGCATGCCGTTCACGAACGAGGCCGACTCGTCCGTCGAGAGCGACGACGCGAGGTCGACGCTCTCCGAGATGGCGACGCCGTCGGGCACGTCGGCGTTGAAGAGGATCTCCCAGATGCCGATGCGCAGGATCGCGCGGTCGACGGCGGGCATGCGGGCGAGGGTCCAGTTCACCGAGTACGTCTCGATGAGCTCGTCGATCTCGTCCTGGTGCGCGACGACGCCCTCGGCGATCTCGCGGGCGTAGGTCCACGAGGCCTGGCGGTCGGGCTCGGCCGCGGCGCGCTGCTGCTCGACCGCGAGCGTGGCGGGGATGGACTCCCCGCGGATGTCGGCGACGTAGAGGACGTCGAGGGCGCGCTTGCGCGCCTTGGTGCGTGCGCTCACGGGGTCAGTCGGTGACGCGGCCGAGGTAGTCGCCCGTGCGGGTGTCCACCTTGACGCGCGTGCCCTGCTCGAGGAAGAGCGGGACCTGGATCTGGTGCCCGGTCTCGACCGTCGCGGGCTTGGTGCCGCCCGTCGAGCGGTCGCCCTGCAGGCCCGGCTCCGTGTACGTGATGGTGAGCACGACGGAGGCGGGCAGCTCGACGTAGAGCCCCTCGCCGTTGTGCAGCGCCACGGTCACGTCCTGGTTCTCCAGCATGAAGTTCTTCGCGTCGCCGACCTGCGCCGCGGACAGCGTGATCTGGTCGTAGTCGCTCGTGTCCATGAACACGAAGTTCTCGCCATCGGCGTAGAGGTACTGGAAGTCGCGACGGTCGACCGTCTCGGTCTCGATCTTCGCGCCCGCGTTGAACGTGCGGTCGACGACCTTGCCGGTCATCACGTTCTTGACCTTGGTGCGCACGAACGCGCCGCCCTTGCCCGGCTTCACGTGCTGGAACTCGATGACGGTCCACAGCTGGCCGTCCATGTTGAGGACGATGCCGTTCTTGATGTCAGCGGTAGAGGCCATGCGGGGAGGGTCCTTGCCTGTTCGACGAGCGGGATGCGGCGTGCGAGCGGCCGCGCGGAGGATCCGTCATCCGCGGCCCGACGGGGCGCATGCGGGGATCCGAGGGATCAGCCTAACGGGTGCCGGTCACGACGTGCGCGAGGGCGAGGAGGTAGGAGCCCTGCCCCAGGCCCGCGATGACGCCCGTCGCGACGGGCGAGATGACGCTCGTGTGCCGGAACTCCTCGCGCGCGTGCGGGTTCGACAGGTGCACCTCCAGCAGGAGGATGCCCGCCTTCGTCACGAGCGCCGCGGCGTCGCGGAGCGCGTACGAGTAGTGCGTGAACGCGGCCGGGTTCATGATGACCGGCGTGCGGGTGTCGACGGCCTCGTGCAGCCAGCCGATGAGGGTCGCCTCGTCGTCGGTCTGCCGCAGGTCGATCTCCACGTCGGCGGGCGCGAAGGCGACGAGCTCGCGCCGCAGGTCCTCCAGCGATCCGGTGCCGTAGACGTCGGGCTCGCGGCTGCCGAGCCGTCCGAGGTTGGGGCCGTTGAGGACGAGCACGCGTGACATGCGCCCAGCCTAGGGCGGGTCAGCCGACGCTCTGGCCGCCGTCCGAGCGGATGCGCTGGCCGTTGATCCAGCCGCCCTCGGCCGAGACGAGGAAGCAGACGAGCGCCGCGGCGTCGCGGGGCTCGGCGAGACGGCCGCGCGGCGTCGTCTCGCGGAGGCTCTCGCGGATCTCGTCGGTGAACCAGCCCGTGTCCGTGGGGCCGGGGTCCACGAGGTTCGCGGTGATCCGCACGTCCTCGAGCTCGCGCGCCGCCGCGATGACGATGCGGTCGAGGGCGGCCTTGCTGGCGCCGTACGCGACCTCGCCCACGACGGCGTCGGAGGTGAGCGCCACGATGCGGCCCGCGCCGGGGACCGCGCGGTACCGGCGCGCGAACCCCTGGATCAGCTGCAGCGACGCCCGCACGTTGACGGCGAGGTGGCGCTCGAGGCTCTCGACGCTCGTCTCCAGGAGCGCCGAGTCGACGGACTCGGCGTGCGAGAGCACGAGCGCCGTGATCGGACCGAGCTCCCGCTCGACCTCGCCGAGGATCCGCTCGGCCGCGTCCACGTCCACGAGGTCGGCCTCGACGGCGTGCGCCCGGCCGCCCGCGCGCTCGACGGCCTCCGCGACGCGCGCGGGGTCCTCGGGCTGGCGGCCCCACGGCATCCGGGCGTCGTAGTCGGACCAGTACGTGAAGGCAACGTCCCAGCCGCCGAGGGCCAGGTCCTCCGCGATGGCCGCGCCGATGCCGGACACGCGGCCGACACCCGTGACGAGCGCGACGGGCCGGGGCGCGTCAGGATGCGCGGGGTCGGTCACGACCCGATCTCCTGGTACGCCGCGAACAGCAGCGCCTCCTCGGGGCCGTTGAGGACGCTCGCGCGGCCGACGCCGTCGAGCACGATGAAGCGCATCATGTCGCCGCGCGCCTTCTTGTCGCGCTTCATGCTCGCGACGAGCGTGGGCCAGCGGCCGACGGGGTAGCTCGTGGGCAGGTCGAGCGAGTCGAGGATGCGGCGGTGCCGGTCGACCGCCTCGTCCGACAGCGAGCGCGTGAGGCGCGACAGCTCGGCGGCGAAGACCATGCCCACCGCGACGGCCGCGCCGTGCCGCCAGCGGTACCGCTCGGCGTGCTCGATGGCGTGGCCCAGCGTGTGCCCGTAGTTGAGGATCTCGCGGCGGCCCTTCTCGGTGAAGTCCTCCCCCACGACCTCGGCCTTCATCGCGATGGCGAGCTCGACGACCCGGCGGAACTCCGGGCTGGTGGGATCGGTGACGCGCGCCACGTCCCGCTCGATGACCTCGAGGATCTCCGGCACGGCGATGAAGCCGGCCTTCACGATCTCCGCGAAGCCCGTCACGAGCTCGTTCCGCGGCAGGGTCGCGAGCAGGTCGAGGTCCACGATCACCGCGGTGGGCGCGTAGAAGGCGCCGACGAGGTTCTTGCCCTCGGAGGTGTTGATGCCCGTCTTGCCGCCGACGGCCGCGTCGACCATCGCGAGCACGGTCGTGGGGATCTGGATGAGCATCACGCCGCGCAGCCACGTGGCCGCCACGAAGCCGCCGAGGTCGGTGGTGGCGCCGCCGCCGAGCGTGATGACGGCGTCCGAGCGCGTGAAGTCGGTGGTGCCCATGATCTTCCAGCAGAACGCCGCGACCTCGACGCGCTTGGCGCCCTCGGCGTCGGGCACCTCGGCGAGGTACACCTCGACGTCGCCCTGCAGGCGCTCGCGGAGCCGCGACGCCTCCTCGGCGAGGGCGGGCGCGTGCACGATGAGCACCTTGCGGACGCGCGGGCCGAGCAGGGCGCCGACGCCGGCGATCAGGCCGCGGCCGACGGTCACGTCGTAGCCGGGCGTGCCGGAGACGCGGATCACGGTGGGCGCGTCGGGCTCGATCGCGGCCGGCTCCCCGGCGGCGGGTGCGGTGGCGTCGGTGGGGTGTGCGTCGGTCATGGCTGCCTCTCCCGGGCGAAGCGCTCGATCTCGCGGGCGATGCGCGCGAGCGGGCGGTCGGAGGTGTCGATGGTCAGGTCGGCGAGCGAGCGGTAGAGCTCCTCGCGCGCGGCGACGATGCGGCGCCAGCTCTCGAGGCCGTCCACGAGGGGGCGGTCGTCGCCGCGGATGCGCGCGCGGACGGCCGCCTCGCTCACGGTGAGGAGCACGACGTCGCTCGTCGCGAGGTCGGCGCGGGTGGCGGGGTCGAGCACCGCTCCCCCGCCGAGCGAGACGACGCCGCCGCCCGCGAGGGCCCGCGCGACCTCCTCGCGCTCGATCTCGCGGAAGCGCGGCTCGCCGTGGTCGCGGAAGATGTCGGCGATGGATCCGTGGGCGTCCACGACGGCGCGGTCGGTGTCCGTGAACGGCACGCCCATCGCGCGCGCGACCCGGCGGCCCACCGTGGTCTTGCCCGCGCCGGGCGCGCCGATCAGGACGACCGGCACGCTCAGGCCTCGGGCGGGGCGGGCGGGGCGGCGTCGGCCTCGTCGACGAGGTCGGCGCCGGAGCGGCGGCCCTCGGGGATCGCGTCGAGGTAGCCGCGCAGGTTCCGCCGGGTCTCGCCGACGGAGTCGCCGCCGAACTTCTCGAGCACGGCGTTCGCGAGCGTGAGGGCGACCATCGCCTCGGCGACGACGCCGGACGCGGGGACCGCGCACACGTCGGAGCGCTGGTGGTTCGCGGGCGCCGCGCCGCCGGTGGCGGTGTCGACGGTGCGCAGCGCCCGGGGCACGGTCGCGATGGGCTTCATGCCGGCGCGGACCCGGAGGACCGTGCCCGTGCTCATGCCGCCCTCGGTGCCGCCCGCGCGGTCGGTCGACCGGCCGATGCCGGCGGCCGTGGAGAAGAGCTCGTCGTGCGCCTCGGATCCGCGCCGCGTGGTGGTGAGGAAGCCGTCGCCGACCTCCACGCCCTTGATGGCCTGGATGCCCATGAGCGCGCCGGCCAGCTGCGAGTCGAGCCGGCGGTCCCAGTGCACGTGCGAGCCGAGGCCCGGCGGCAGGTCGTACGCGAGCACCTCGACGACGCCGCCGACCGTGTCGCCGCTCGCCTTCGTGTCGTCGACCTCGGCGACCATGCGGGCGCTCGTCTCGGGGTGGAAGCAGCGCAGCGGATCCGCGTCGAGCGCGTCGACGTCGGCGGGCGTGGGCAGCGGCGCGCCCTCGGGCACGCGCACGGGCCCGATGGCGAGGGTGTGGCTGACGAGGGTGATGCCGAGCTCGGCGAGGAACGCACGGGCCACGGCGCCGAGGGCGACGCGGGCGGCGGTCTCGCGGGCGCTCGCGCGCTCGAGCACAGGACGGGCCTCGTCGAAGTCGTACTTCTGCATGCCCACGAGGTCGGCGTGGCCGGGACGCGGGCGCGTGAGGGCCGCGGCCCGCGCTCCCTGCAGCTTCTCGGGGTCCACGGGCTCGGGGCTCATGACGTCGACCCACTTGGGCCACTCGGTGTTGCCGATGCGCACCGCGATGGGGCTGCCGAGCGTCCGCCCGTGCACGACCCCCGTCGAGAGGTGCAGCTCGTCCTGCTCGAACGCCATGCGCGCGCCGCGGCCGTAGCCGAGCTTGCGACGGGCGAGGTCGGCGCGGATGCCGTCGAGGCTGACGGGCACGCCCGCGGGCAGGCCCTCCAGGACGGCGATGAGTTCGGGGCCGTGGGATTCCCCGGCGGTGAGCCAACGCAGCATGGCCCCATCCTCCCACAGCGGTCGGCGGCGCTCCCCCGGTCCGGGGCGGCGTCAGGCGCCGGTCCAGGGCCTCCGCGGGTCGCGGCCGACGCTCGCGAGCATCGCCTCGAGCACGCGCGCGTCGCCCGGCAGCGCCCGCTCGGCGTCGCCGTGCACGAAGAGCCGCACCTGCCCCAGGGCCTGGTGCACGAGCATGTCGATCCCGGGCACCACGCGCCCGCCCGCGCGCAGCCACCCGGCGGCGATCCCGGTGGGCCACGGCGCGTAGGTGACGTCGAGGAGCACGGTCGCCTCGGGCAGGCGGGCCGGCAGCGGCGCGGACGCGGCGGCGTCGCCGGGCAGCGTGCTGACCACGGTGTCCGCCTCCCGGAGCGCGGCCGTCGCGTCGTCCAGCGGCGCCGCCGCCAGCGCGATCCCGAGCTCGTCCCCGAGGGGGGCGAGCTCCCGCACCTGCTCCGGTCGCCGCGCGGCGACGGTCACGTGCCCGGCGCCGATGCGGGCGAGCGCGACGAGGGCGGATCGGGCGGTGGATCCGGCGCCGAGCACGACCGCCCGCTGGGAGCGCTCGACGCCGCCCATGCCGAACGCCCGGACGATGCCCGCGACATCCGTGTTGACGCCGCGCCGCCGGGTCCCGCCCGCGCCGTCGTCCTCGAGCAGCAGCGTGTTGGCGGCGCCCGCGAGCCGGGCCGTCTCGTCCACCGCGTCGAGGAGCGGCAGCACGTCCCGCTTGAGCGGCATCGTCAGGGACAGGCCGCGCCAGCCGGCGCCGAGCCCGTCGACGAACGCCGGGAGCTCCGCGCCCGTGCACTCCGCGCCCTCGTAGGACCAGTCGAGCCCGAGCACCCCGTACGCCGCGCGGTGAAGGCGCGGCGAGAGCGAGTGCGCGATGGGGCTGCCGAGGACCGCCAGCCGCACGGCCGGCGTCCGCGGATCAGCCATTGCCCGGGTTGTCCTTCATGAACTGCTGCCACTGGGCCACGGCCTTGAGGTGCTCCTCGTAGGTCTGCGAGAACACGGTGTCGCCCGTGATCGTGTTGACCGTCACGAAGTACAGCCAGGGTCCCTGCTCGGGCGCCATCGCCGCCTTGATCGCGAGGTCGCCCGGGTTGGAGATGGGGCCGACGGGGAGCCCCGGGTGCACGTAGGTGTTGTACGGGTTGTCGTCGGCGCGCTCGGCGTCGGTGGTCGTGACGCGGCCGACGGACTGCGCCCCGTACGCGACGGTGGCGTCGGACTGCAGCGGCATGCCGATCGCGATGCGGTTCTGGAAGACGCGGGACACCTTGTAGAAGTCGCCCTCGAAGCGCGCCTCCTTCTGGATGAGCGCGGCGAGCGTGAGCACCCGGTGCCGGTCGGCCGCCGGCACTCCGGCCTGGTCGAGCGCGGCGGTCGTGCGGGCGACCATGGCCTTCACCATGTCCGTCGCGGACGTGCCGGGCGGGAAGTCGTAGGTGGCCGGGAAGAGGTAGCCCTCGATGCTCGGCGCCTCGGCCGGGATGCCCAGCGCGCCCCGGTCGGCGGCGGCCGCCTCGAGGTCGGCGACGGGCGTGCCCGTGCCCTCGGCCACGAGCTCGAACGCCTGCGCGGCCGTCTGGCCCTCGGGGATCGTGACCTTGGCCTGCACCTGGCTGGCCGGGTCCTGCAGCATCTGGAGCGCGGAGGCCGCGCTCATCTGCTTCCGCAGCGTGTAGGTGCCGGGCTGGAACACGATCTCGCTGCCGGAGCGGACGACCGCCTGGTAGAAGGCCTTCGACGTCTTGACGACGTCCTGCGACGCGAGCGTGTCCCCGATGGTGCTGCCGGTGTCGCCGGTCTTGACGACCACCTGCACCTCGCCGGATCCGTCGCCGTCGTAGTCGGTGGGCTCGGCCTGGGTGAGCAGCGCCGAGACGACGGGCCCGAAGAGCGAGGTCGCGATGACGGCGGCCCCGCCGAACAGCGCGACCAGCAGGACGACGACGTAGGGCCACTTCGGATGGCGGCGCTTCGGCTTCGTCGGGGCGGATCGCGGCGCGGCCGGAGGGCGGGCGGCGCGGTCCTCACGACGGGGCGCGCGGTCCTCGCGGCGGGGCGCGCGGTCCGAGGAGGCGGCCGTCGCGGCGGAGGCGGCGGCGATCCCGGCGGCGGACGCCGACGCGGAGGACGCGTCGGCCGGTGCCGCGGATGCGGACGCCGACGCGGCGATCCCGGCGTCGGGGAACGGCCGCACCTCGGCGGTGTCCGGTCGACGGGCGGACGCCGTGGGGGCGGGCGGGGCCGTCGCGGGGAGCGGGCCGGATTCGGCGGCGGCCGCCGAGCGCGCCTCCGCGGCCTCGCGCAGCGCGCGCAGCTCGCGACGGGTCATGGGAGCGCCGGTGCCGATGCCCGGGCCGTCGCCCCGCGGGGCCGGGGCGTCGAGGTCGCCGGACGACGACGAGCGCGCGCCCGGAGCGCCGGCGGGGGCGGTGGCCGCCCCGGATCCCGGCGTCGCCTCGACCACGTCCCCCACGTCGCCGAAGAGGCTCTCGAAGGGGTCGGCTCCTCCGCCCGTGGCCGTCGTGGCGCGTCGGACGGGGTCGTGCTCAGGCGTGTCGGTCAGGATCGACTCGGTTCCTCGGGACGAGATCGCCGGGTGGGGAGCCGGCGGTGCGCTCGCTCTCGAGCGCGTGTTGAAGGATTATAACCGCCGCCACCTGGTCGATCACGGGCCGCTGCTTACGGGAGCCTCTGCCGGAGGAGCGCAGGGCGCTCTGCGCGGAGACCGTGGAGAGCCGCTCGTCGACCAGCCGCACCGGGATGTCCGTGGCGTCGGCGAGGCGCCGGGCGAAGCCCTCGGCGTCGTCGGTGGAGGCCGTCGCCCGGCCGGAGAGGGCGAGCGGGAGGCCGACCACGAGCTCGACGCAGTCCGCCTCCGCGGCCACCTCGAGGATCCGCCGCACGTCCGCCGAGCCCGACGCGTCGCGCGGCACGGTCTCGACGGGCGTCGCGATCAGCCCGTGCGGATCCGACCGGGCGAGGCCGATGCGGGCCTTCCCCACGTCGACCGCGATCCGGGCGCCGAGGCGCATCAGGAGGCGAGCGCCTGGCGCACGGCCGCGAGCGCGTCCGCGATGGCCGAGACGTCCTGGCCGCCGCCCTGCGCGAGGTCGTCCTTGCCGCCCCCGCCGCCGCCGAGCACGGCCGCCGCGGCGCGGGCGAGCTGGCCCGCCTTCGCCCCGGCGTCGCGCGCGGCCTGGTTGGTCGCCACGATGACGGTCGGCTTGCCGCCCGCGTCGCCCGCGAGGGCGACGACGACGGGCTCGGACCCGGCGCGCTCGCGCACGAGGGTCACGAGCTGGCGCACCTCGTCGGCCGAGCGGACGCTGCCGAGCGAGTCCTGGATCAGCGTGACCGCGCCCACGCGCGCGCCCTGCTGGAGGAGGGCCGGCACGCGCTGCTGGAGCGCCTGCGCCTCGAAGTCGGCGATGCGCCGCTCCGCGGTCTTCAGGTTCTGCAGGAGGTCGGCGATGCGGTCGGGCAGCTGCTCGCGCGGCGTCTTGAGGCTCGAGGTGAGCTGCGACACGATGGCGCGCTCGACGGCGAGGTCCTGGAGCGCCTCGCGGCCGACGAGCGACTCGATGCGGCGGTTGGCGGATCCGACGGACGACTCCCCCACCACGTTGATGAGCCCGATCTGCGCGCTGGAGGACACGTGCGTGCCCGCGCAGAGCTCGCGCGACCACGGGCCGCCGATGTCGACGACGCGCACGGTGTCGCCGTACTTCTCGCCGAACAGCGCCATGGCGCCGAGCTGCTTGGCCTCGTCGAGCGGCATGACGCGCGTGACGACCTGCAGGTCGTCGCGCACGGCGCCGTTCGCGATGTCCTCGATCTCGCTGCGGGTCTCGGCGCTCAGCGCCTGGTTCCACGCGAAGTCGAGCCGCATGTAGCCCGCGCGGTTGTACGACCCGGACTGGTGCGCGTCCTGGCCGAGCACCTGGCGGAGCGCCGCGTGGACGAGGTGCGTGCCGGAGTGCGCCTGCGTGGCGCCGCGGCGCCAGTCGGCGTCGACGACGGTGGTGGCGGCGTCGCCGACCCCCACCTCGCCGGAGCGGACCTGCACGCGGTGGCTGATGAGGCCCTTCACGGGCTTCTGCACGTCGAGCACCTCGAGGTCGAAGCCGTTCCCGACGATGCTGCCCGCGTCGGCCTCCTGGCCGCCGGACTCCGCGTAGAGGCTCGTCTCGGGGAGGATGACCTCCGCGATGTCGCCCGCTACCGCGTGGTCGACGCTGTGGCCGCCCACGATGAGGCCGAGGATCGTCGTGCCGGTCTCGAGCTCGTCGTAGCCGGTGAAGCGGGTCTCGCCCGCGGCCCGGAACGCGCTGTAGACGGTGAGGTCCGCGAGGGCGGTCTTCTTGCTCTTCGCGTCCGCCTTGGCGCGCGTGCGCTGCTCCAGCATCAGCCGGTCGAACGCCTCGCGGTCGACCGTGAGGCCGTTCTCCTCCGCCATCTCGAGCGTCAGGTCGATGGGGAAGCCGAACGTGTCGTGCAGGAGGAACGCGGTGTCGCCGGCGATCCGCTCGCCGCCGGCCGCCTTCGTCTCGCCGACCGCGACGTCGAGGATGGTCGTGCCGCCGGAGAGCGTGCGGAGGAACGCCTCCTCCTCGGCGTAGGCGAGGCGGGAGATGCGGTCGAAGTCGTCGGACACCTCGGGGTACGCGGCCTTCATGGCGTCGCGCGAGGCGGGGAACAGCTCGCCGAAGGTCGCCGTGTCGACGCCCATGAGGCGCATGGCGCGCACGGTGCGGCGCATGAGGCGGCGCAGGATGTAGCCGCGGCCCTCGTTGGACGGCCGGACCCCGTCGGACATGAGCATGAGCGACGAGCGCACGTGGTCGGCGACGATGCGCATCCGCACGTCGTCCTCGTGCACGGCGCCGTAGCGGCGACCCGCGAGCTCGGACGCGCGGTCGAGGACCGGGCGCACCTGGTCGATCTCGTACATGTTCTCGACGCCCTGCTTGAGGAACGCGACGCGCTCGAGCCCCATGCCGGTGTCGATGTTCCTCTTGGGCAGGTCGCCGAGGATCTCGAAGTCGCTCTTGCTCGTGCCCGCCCCGCGCAGGTACTGCATGAAGACGAGGTTCCAGATCTCCACGTAGCGGTCGTCGTCCGTCGCCGGGCCGCCGTCCACGCCGTACGCCGGGCCGCGGTCGAAGAAGATCTCGGAGCAGGGGCCGGCGGGGCCGGGCTGGCCCGTGTGCCAGTAGTTCGTGTCGCGGCCGAGGCCCTGGATCCGGTCGTCCGGCAGACCCGCGACGCGCTTCCACGCCTGCCGGGCCTCGTCGTCCTCGTGGTAGACGGTGACCCACAGGTCGTCGGGCGAGAAGCCGAGGCCGCCGTCGGCCTCGCTCGTGGTGAGCAGCTCCCACGCGTACGCGATCGCCTGCTCCTTGAAGTAGTCGCCGAACGAGAAGTTGCCGTTCATCTGGAAGAAGGTGCCGTGCCGCGGCGTGCGTCCGACCTCCTCGATGTCGAGGGTGCGGATGCACTTCTGGACGCTCGTGGCGCGCGGGAACGGCGCGGGCACGACGCCCGTGAGGTACGGCACGAAGGGCACCATGCCGGCCACCGTGAACAGCAGCGTCGGGTCCTCGCTCACGAGCGACGCCGACGGCACGACGGTGTGCCCCCGGTCGCCGAAGTACGTCAGCCAGGCGTTGCGGATGTCTGCGGTCTGCATGCGGTCTACTGCTTTCCCAGCTCGGTGATGGTGTCCTCGGCCTCGCCGACGGCGGCGCGGAGCTCGGCCTCGCGGCGGCGGTACCCGTGCTCGACGGCCTCGCCGAAGCGGCGGGCCCGGGCGTCGACGCCCTGGAACAGGCGATGCCCGGCCGGCGTGCGGTCGACCACGTGGGCGACGGCGAAGCCGATGGCGACCCCCACGGCGATGAGGACGAGGTTCTTCATGGGATTCCCCTTCCGGGAGACGTCGTGCCGGGTGCGCGGCCACGGGGGCCGAGGGCGATCCTACCGGCCGGGGTCCCGGCATCCGGCGGCGGACGGCCCGGGCCGCGGTCGCGCACGTCGTGCCGTCCCCGGGAACGCCGCGAGGCGGGCCGCCCCGGAGGGCGACCCGCCTCGCGGACGGTGGTGCGGTCGGGCTAGCGGGCCGCGTAGTACTCGACGACCAGCTGGACCTCGCAGGTCACGGGGACCTCGGCGCGCTTCGGCAGGCGCACGAGACGGGCCTGCAGCTTGTCGAGCTCGACCTCGAGGTACGAGGGAAGCTTCGGCAGCACGTCGGCGTGACCGCCGGCGGCGGCGACCTGGAAGGGCTCGGTGCCCTCGGAGCGCGGCTTGACGTGGATCATCTGGCCGGCCTTCACGCGGAAGGAGGGGCGGTCGACGATCTTGCCGTCGACCATGATGTGGCGGTGCACGACGAGCTGGCGGGCCTGCGCCGTGGTGCGCGCGAGGCCGGAGCGGACGACGAGCGCGTCGAGGC
>Ga0308163_10001036_pt1 | contig 35003 bp, 26 predicted proteins | sample PhyTR1_FD_201037 | JGI IMG/M metagenome (GOLD analysis project Ga0308163, IMG submission 201037) | Phyllosphere microbial communities from UC Gill Tract Community Farm, Albany, California, United States - DLSLT.R1 | ecosystem: Host-associated > Plants > Phyllosphere > Unclassified | place: USA... | reverse complement strand
GCAGTTGATGACCCGCCATGACGACGTCGGCGATGGAGTTGGCGTGCATTTTTCGCATCATGTTGGCGCGATGAAGCTTTACCGTGATCTCACTGACCACAAGGTCGCTCGCGATCTGCTTGTTCAATAACCCGTTGACGACCCCGACCATGACTTGCCGTTCTCTGGGCGTCAGGCATTCGAACCGTTTGCGCAGAGAATCAAGGGTGCGTTGTTTTTCCAGATACGCTTGATAGGCCGAGACGGCTTCGGTCACGGCATCAATCAAATCCTGAGATCGAAAGGGTTTGGTCAAGAAGTTCGCGGCGCCTGCTTTCATGGCACGCACCGACATGGGGATATCCCCATGCCCCGTCATGAAAACGATGGGCAGATGATTGCCGGATTCCGAGAGTCGTTGCTGCAGGTCAAATCCACTGTAGCCCTGCAGCCTGACGTCCAGCACGAGGCAGCCGGCCAAACCGGCCAACGGGTCCGCGAGCATTTCGTTCGGGCCCGAGAACGCCCTGACGTCGTAACCCACCGATTTGAGCAAACTCGTGACCGCGCCGCTGACCACCTGGTCGTCATCTACCACGAAAACGATGGGCGCACCCGTTGGGGTGGGCGGCGAAGACGTGAAGGTATGCATTCAGCCTCCTTACGACTGTCGGCGGTGACGCGCCAGGCAAAACCGGACGCGTTCAGCGCTACCCACTCGCAGAGTTCATGACCGGTGCGGTTAACCCACAGGAATCGGGTTATCCACCAACGACTGGTTGAACCCATGAATCAACGCGTGCTCTTGCGAGCCCGGGTTGTCGCGCAATGGGCGGATGGCCTCGACGATCACCTCGGGCACGTCGGTCGCCAGGCCCAGCATGGTCTCCTCGATAAACGCATCGAGCGGCATCGCACGAGGATCATCGCCCTTGTGAACGAGATCGGTATTGACCCAAGGCGGCGCGATCTCTTGCACCGTCACCGATGAATCACGCAGCGTAAAACGCTGAGAAAGGGAGTAAGAGTGCAGCGCCGCTTTGGTCGCCGAGTAGACCGCATTGCCGGCCAACGGCACGAAGGCCAGAACGGAGGTGTTATTGATGATCACGGCACGAGGCTGCGATTTCAGGTGTTCGATCAGCGCCGAGGTCAGGCGGATCGGCCCCATCAGATTGGTCGTGATCGTCCCGATCATCGTGGCCTCGTCGATGTGCCCGGCGGCATCGTCGAACGGCATGATCCCCGCGTTGTTGATCAACACGTTCAACGACGGGTGACGGCTGATCAGCGTCTTGGCAACCTTATCGATGCTCTCAGGATCATTGATGTCGAGCTCGAGCCCTTCCATCCCCGGGTTTGCCGCGATGACCTCATCGAGTAATGCCTTGCGGCGGCCTGCGATAATGACTTTATTACCCAGTTTATGGAAAGCCTCTGCGAGACCACGGCCAATACCCGAGGCGCCACCGGTAATAAATAATGTGTTATTGGTCAGTTGCATGGGGATCAATCCTAACGTGGGAAGTTCATGACAACACTTCATGATGTGCCGGCCATCAGCGCCGGTTAAACCGTCAGTCGCCTACAACTAACTTATCGCCTAAACAGCGTAAAGAAGCCGGGTGTAATACGGCGAACTGCAAGCGTGTTGTCACTAACTCTGGACCCACAGCGCGTCAGGGTCAATTCATACGAAAGGTTAGGTCGCGTACCGGGAAGATCGTTTTGCCCAATAAAAACAGGCGCCCGCTCGTCCCGATACTTCAAGGGATTTATACAACCGCATCGTCTTCTCGGGCATCACGTCGCAGCGACTGTGGCGACACGCCCAGTTTGCGGATAAATACCTCACGCAGATGCCGTCTGTCTCGAAACCCTGTCTCCCTGGCGATGACTTCCAGCGGGTGGTGACCCCGCTGAATCATGTTCCTGGCGGTCTCGAGCCGGAGCTGCTCCACGGCTTTCGCAGGGGACATGCCGGTTTCCGCCAGGAAAATCCGCCTGAATTGCCGCTCACTGAGGTGAACGACCCTGGCCAGGGCGTCGGCACTCAAATCACCTCCAAGGTTGGCCCGGGCGTGGGCCAGCGCGGCCTGAATCCGGTCAGACTTGGGCGCTATCTTGAGCATTTCCGAATGCTGTGACTGCCCGCCCGATCTGCGGTGATACATGACCAGCACGCGAGCGACCTTATTCGCTACCTCGTGCCCCAGGTCATTCTCGACCATACCCAGCACCAGATCCATGGCCGAAGAGAGACCGGCCGATGTCCAGATGGTCCCGTCGTTGATGAAGATCCGATCAGCCTCGACATGGGTGTTCGGAAAACGCTCTTTAAGAACGCCCGCATACGCCCAATGGGTCGTGACGCGCCGCCCTTCAAGCAACCCGGCCTCGGCAAGCACGAATGCGCCGGTGCACATTCCACCGACGCGCTGAGCGCGCCCCGCGGCAGACTTGACGAACTCCAGCTCCTCGACCGTGCTGTCCCGGGCAAGGGGATCGACAATGCCGGACACCATCCATGTATCGGCCTGCGACTCGGAGGAGGCTCGCTCGGTGTTGACCGAAGCTCCGATCGATGAGGTGATGACCCCGCCGGTCAGTGAATAATTGGTGACCTGGTAGACCTGCTCCTTGGCGACAACGTTGGCAAACTCGAACACTGACTGGGTGCCCAGCGCCATGACCTGGAATCCTTCCGTCAAGAAGTAACCGATCTTGTGCATTTTCTCTCCGTCCGGCGTCATGTCCGAAAACACGACCGTAAATGTCGTTTCAATTCCAGTCAACGCGATGCACGATGACTCTACTGGTCGCACATCAAGAGAGGTCATGCAACGCAGGGGGCTTGCAGGTCATCGGGGGATGATCACGGTCGCATACTACGCCAAGCCAAACGCTTAAGCCACGCTGTGACTCACTAACTTTAACGCCGCATCTGCACGACCTGTGCAGGCGTTAAAGTGTGCGCGACACTCACTAAAGACCGTCGACACCGAACACTTATATAACTTTCACAATAAGCACCAGAGTCCTAGTCAAGCCTTCAGTTTGATCGTTGTAATAACAGTCACACGATAACGCCAGCGAGGCCACTGCTCCTGCGCTTAATCAGTCGGTATTTGAAGCTTTCAATAACAAAGAGCAACCGTTATGACTGAACATTCCGTAAGTTTTCATGCACCCACTCAATACATAGACCTCAGTGGCAGGACGCTCGCTCACAGAACATTTGGACAAGGCATGCCTCTCGTACTGTGCGTCAGGTTTCGCGGAACAATGGAATCGTGGGACCCTGTGTTTCTCGACAGCCTGGCGCAGCAAGGTTTCCAGGTCACGCTATTCGACTACAGCGGCCTGGGCCGATCGACGGGTGAAAAAAGTTACAACCCGGGCGCGTTGGCGAAGGACACCATTGAACTGATTACCGCTCTGGGATTAGGTAAGGTCGCCCTCGGCGGCTGGTCGATCGGTGGTGTCGCCGCGCAAATTGTCCTCGCACAGGCGCCTCAACTCGTCAGCCACCTGGTGCTGATCGCAACAACGCCTCCAGGCGGGCTGACCAAAACGGGCGAGCCGCTTTTTTATGAACTCGCCAAGCGTGAAAACGACTTCGAGGATTTTGTCAGCCTGTTCTTCGAGCCCGACTCAGCCTCCAGCAGAGCTGCCGCCGAGCGCTCGTGGGCTCGGCTTGCGTCGAAAAGAGAGGACGCAAGCCCCGCCGTTCCTCACGAATGGGCTGGCGCGCAGCTGGGCGACGGCCCCAGGAATCCGGTGTTCCCGGTCGACGCCGTGCTGCATGTACTGAAAACGACAGACATCCCGGTCATGCACCTTGGGGCCGATCACGACATCGCGTTCCCGGTGGAGAACTGGTACGCCCTCAGCGATCAGCTACCCACCCTGCACCTCGTGACCTTCCCCAGTGCCGGGCATGGCCCACAACTGCAGTACCCACGCACCGCGGCCAAGCACATTGCGGCCTTCGTCAACGCTTCGAATGACTGATGCCTGAGCAATCGGGCCACCGTTCGAGCAACCGGACTGCTGGCCCCCTTTAACCTCCAGCAAGACGGCAACGGACTGCTTCTTCTCGCCCCTGCGAAGGAGATCCGACATGCACAACCGTAGCCGATGCCGCTGGCGAACCACTGAACACAACCCTTGGCGCTCAGTTCTCGCGCGTTCAACTCCTCTGCTGCACGCGGTGACAGGCCACGCCTTTAGCCCGCGAGCGTGTGCGAATGCCCAACAACACTCCCTTGCATTCAGGTGACATATGACATCCCGTACGACTTACAAAGCTGTTGTGGCAACTGCACCCGGTCAACTTGAACTGGTGGAACGCCCGGTTCCAACACCTGGGCCCGGCCAGGTCCGCATTGAGGTTGAAGCCTGTGGCGTGTGCCATTCGGACAGCGCCACGGTTGAGGGCTTCGCAGGTGTGCCCTACCCCCGCGTGCCTGGGCATGAAGTCATCGGGCGCATCGACGCGGTGGGTGATGGCGTTCATGAATGGCGCGTGGGCCAGCGTGTCGGCGTAGGTTTTCTGGCGGGCGAAGACGGCACTTGCCCGTCCTGCCGCCAAGGTGACCCGGTCACTTGCCAGAACCCGGTGATCACCGGCATGACCACCGATGGCGGCTACGCGGAAATCATGCTTGCCGAAGCACGCGGGCTGGTGAAGGTCCCGGAAGACCTCGATGCGGCGCAAGCCGCTCCTCTGCTGTGTGCAGGCCTCACCACGTTCAACGCACTCCGTCACTCGGGTGCCCAAGCGGGTGATGTGGTTGCCATTCACGGCCTGGGCGGCCTGGGTCACTTGGGGGTGCAGTTTGCCCGCAAAATGGGTTTCCACACCGTGGCCATTGCGCGCGGTGCGAACAAGGCTGAGCTGGCGTTATCCCTGGGGGCCCATCGGTACATCGACGCCACGGTAGAAGACGTCGCCGCCGTATTGCGTTCCATGGGTGGCGCGCGCGTCGTACTGGGCACCGCCCCGACCGCACAGGGCATGGCTCAGACCATTCCGGGACTGTCGCCACGTGGCCAACTGGTCGTGGTCGCGGTACCGGGCGAGCCCATCAGCATCAACGCCACGGATCTGATCTTCGGCGCACGCTCGGTCGCCGGCGCACTCACCGGCACGGTGGCGGACAACGAGCAGACGCTCGCTTTCGCCAACCTTCAAGACATTCGCGCGCAGGTTGAAACCTTCCCCCTCGAACAGGCGCAAGAGGCCTACGACCGAATGATGCGTGCAGATGTACGGCTGCGCGCGGTTCTGGTCATGAAGCCGTCGTCACCTCAAAACGCTTGAAACAGCCGAAGTCGGCGTCTATGGGGGGCAAGTACCGGACGCCGTTTTCCCCGAATCATTCCGTGGCCACCCAGGCCGTCATTTGAAACCCGCTGACATTGAAATCTGGAGATTCACCATGGCACGTTTCACCTCGGTTCCTGCAGACCAAGCCACCGGCGCAACGGCAGACATCTACGCTGGCATCAAAAAATCGTTGGGCAAGGTCCCTAACGCCTACGCCACCCTCGCGACCCTGGCACCTGCCGCGCTCCAGGCCATGCTGGCTGCCGATAAAGTGCTGTCCGGCGGCCCTTTGAGCAAACCCGATCAGGAAACCATCAAGCTGGTGATCAGTGAACTGGCGGGCTGTGACTACTGCGTCGCGGCCCACAGCATGGTCGGCAAAATGGTCGGGTTAACCGTCGAGGCCATGCACCGCATTCGTGAAGGCCAGGTGACCGGCGACGCCAAACGAGACGCCCTCGTGGCGTTCGTCCGCCATCTGGCGCTCAACCCCGGCACCCTTGCGCAGGATCAGGTGCAAGCGCTACAGGAAGCCGGCTACAGCGGGGAGGAAGTCGTTCACATTGGTCTGGCGATTTCCGTGATCACGTTTACCAACGTGTTCAATCGCATCAACGACACCACCGTCGACTTCCCCAAGCCCGAGTAACTGCCTGAGCGGCATCAGGCCTTAAGGACTCAGCCCATGAGTACGTTTCAGAACCTGCTATCGAACGATCCCGCCCTCGAAGCGGCATGCAGGGCATTCGCTGTCCCGGACCGAGTACCCGCCACGGCGCAGGAAGTGGCGTTTCTCGCCACAGCGACGTGTTCCCGGCTCAAAGTCGACGCTGAACACATCGTCTACTGGACCCTCGGAAAAGGGCCGAGCGTCCTGCTTGTGCATGGCTGGTGCAGTCGCGGTTCGCACCTCATGGGTTTTGTAGAACCCTTGCTCGCGGCAGGGTTCTCTGTGGTCTTGTTCGATGCGCCCGCTCACGGTGATTCCGAGGGCGTTGTTTCGAGCATGATTCATGCGGGCAGGACCGTCTTGGCGCTTGCCCAGGCGCTCGGTGACTTCCACTCCCTGATCAGTCATTCGGGTGGGTCGACGGCCGCACTGTGGGCATTGGCGAACGGCCTGTCGGTGGAAAAAAGCGTCCACCTTTGCGGCCCCTCTTCCATGAAGCAGGTCGTGATCGGCAGCGCTCATGCCCATGGGCTCGACAGAAACGAAACCCAGTCCTTTCAGCGTTGGGCGGAAGCGTTCACACGCGTCAGCCTGGATTCTGCAGATCTTCCGGCGCTGACCGCCGGGCTTTGCCATCAGGGCTTGATTGTTCATGACGCAGGTGACCGCGTCGTAAGCCTCGCACAGTCCCAGGCGCTGCAGAGTGCCTGGTCCCATTCAACACTGGTCATCACAGAGGGGCTTGGGCATCGCAGGATACTCAGCGACCCTCAGGCCATCACCACCATTGTCGGGTTTCTTGAAATTGAGCGTTAACGTCGTACCCACTTTAAAAAAAGTGAACCCCCAGAACGCCGACAGGCTATTGAGGGAGGCCGAATGACACCACCCATCTCGCCCGCCGAGGCCGACGTATTCGAGCGCTTTCACGACGCCGTTTTCGTCCGCGACATGGAGGGAAACATCCATTTCTGGAATTCGGCTTCCGCCGCCCTGTATGGATGGCCCTCACACACGGCGTTAGGCGCCAACGCTCGGGCCTTGCTTCAATGCAGGCACGAGAAAGAAAACTACGACAGCGTCGACGCTCTGTTGCTGGAGCACGGCTATTGGGAAGGCGAACTTTCCAGGCTGACCGGTACGGGGTCCCGCCGTCTTGTGAACGCGCGCTGGTCACTGCGCAGGGACGCGGCGGGTGATCCCGTGGGTGTTCTGGAAACCGGCCATGACATCTCTTCGGCGAAAGAGACCGAGCTGCACCTGAAGGCCAGCGAATACCGTTACCGTAACCTGTTCCAGGCCATGGCTGCATCCTTCTGGGAACTCGACTTCACGGCGGTCGGACCCAAAATCCGCGCCCTGCTCGACGCCGGCGTGCGCGATCTCGAAGCGCATTTCCTTGCCCACCCTGAAGTCGTTCGCGACTTCATGCAGAACACTCAGGTGGTCGACTTGAACGATCACAGCGTCCGGCTGTTCGGCCGCGGCGATCGCACCGAGATGCTCGGCACGATCGATCGCTACTGGCCTGACGAGAGCATTCAGGTGTACGCCCGCTGCGTCGTCAAATCCCTGACCGGACTGCCCAACAACATTGAAGTCACGCGGCTCAGGACCCTTGAAGAGAAAGAGTTCGAGTGCCTGTTCACCGCCTGTTTTTCCAAAGAAAACATCGCGCGCGGCGTGATTTTGATCGGCATCATTGACCTGTCAGAGTTGGTGGAAGCGCGGCATGCGCTCGAAATCATGCAAACAGAACTGGCGCATGTCGCGCGCATTTCTATACTCGGCGAATTAAGCGCGTCCATCACCCATGAGATCAACCAGCCACTGACATCGATATCGACCTATGCGCAAGCCGGTCTGCGCTGGCTGCAAAGGCCGGAGCCTGATCTGCGAGAGGTCGAAAACGCGCTGTTGCAGATCGTTGACGAAGCTCAGCGCACCAACGATGTGATTTCGCGTATACGCAGCATGGCGCTGCGCCGGCCGGCTCAAGAGACGGATCTTGCATTGAATGAGGTGATCCAGGATTCACTTCAGTTCACCGACCATGAGCTGCGCAAGAACTCAGTGCGGCTCACGACGGATCTGGCGATATCATTACCGCCGGTTCGCGCAGACCGGGTACTGATGCAGCAAGTGATCGTCAATCTGGTCATGAACGCCGCGCAAGCCATGGCGTGCGCGAATTCAACGACCCGCGAATTGACCGTCAGGAGCGAGGTTGTTGGCGCTAACGAGGTCCGGCTCGAGGTTCTGGACAGTGGCCCCGGCATCGCGCCCGGGCTTGAAGGGAAACTGTTTGACAGCTTCTTTACCACCAAAGCCACAGGAATGGGCATGGGACTGCCTATCTGTCGGTCGATCGTCGAGGCCGCCGGGGGGCTGATTCAACTTGCAAACAGGGATGACGGCAAGGGGGGCGCCAAGGTAGCCTTCACATTGCCTGCATTACCGCACTCGAGCGCTCTCGGTCGCGGGATTCCACACGCATCACCCTAAAAAAGACCGCCCTGGTCGATGACACGGGGCGAAGTCGAATAAACCGAGCTTTGCGCCCATGCCTGAGTCAGCGTTCCGGCATGGGCGTTTACCGTGATGAACGCCAGAGGTTGCGATGCAAAAATTAATGGTTAATGGCGTAGAGCATCAGTTGGATGTCCCCGATGACATGCCCCTGCTCTGGGTCTTGCGGGATGTAATGGGACTGACCGGAACCAAATACGGCTGTGGCATCGCCCAGTGCGGCGTGTGCACGGTGCACCTGGACGGCCATGCAACGCGGTCCTGCGTATTGCCCGTCAGTGCGGTGGCGGGCCGACAGGTCACCACCATCGAAAGCGTCGGTGAACAGCCTGTCGGCCAGGCCGTACAGAAAGCCTGGCTGGAGCATGAGGTCGTGCAATGCGGTTACTGCCAGTCGGGACAGATCATGTCCGCGGTGGCCCTGTTGACCGAACACCCCAAGGCCAGCGATGAGCAAATCGTCGATGCCATGTCCGGCAACCTGTGCCGTTGCGCGACGTATACGCGCATCCGTGCGGCCATCAAAAGCGTCAGCCAGGCGTGAGGGAATGACCATGTCCGACAATCAATCGTCCCCTGCCCTGCTTTCACGTCGTGGCCTGCTCAAAGGCGGTGCCGCCCTGAGCGGTCTGATCATCAGCGCCTACTTGCCGCCCATGGTGTCTCGCAGCTTTGCGGCGGACGTCGTCAAGGGTGCCAATCTGGGCGACGGCGCAGAAAAAGGCTACGGTGCATTCGTGCGCATCGACCACACCGGCGCGGTTACTGTCATCTCGCCCAAGATCGAAATGGGCCAAGGGGTTCAGACCGGCATTGCCATGATGGTCGCCGAGGAGCTTGAAGTGCCCTTGAGCCAGGTCACCATCGCTGAAGCCCCGCCCAATGCGGCCTTGTATACCGACCCGCTGCTGACGTTCCAGGCCACAGGGGGTTCAACCTCGACCCGCTATACCTGGGAGCCGTTACGCAAGGCCGGAGCTGGCGCGCGTATGGTGCTGATTCAGGCAGCCGCGTTGCGCTGGAACGTTGCGCCGAGTCAATGCCACGCCGAAAACGGCCGGGTATTGGGCCCGAACAATCAAAGCGCCGGATACGGCGAACTCGTCGATGCCGCCGCGTCCCTTCCACTGCCGACCGACATCCCGCTCAAGCCCATCAATACGTTCAAGCTGCTGGGCAAACCCGCGCAGCGTCTGGACACGCCGCACAAGGTCAACGGCACCGCCAAATTCACCATTGACCTGCAAGTGCCCGGCATGCTGATCGCATCCACGCGGACCTGCCCTGTTTCGGGCGGCACCCTGCGCAACCTCAAGAACGAAGCGGCTGCAAAAGCGATTGCCGGCGTTCGAGACGTCGTGCGGCTGGACAACGCCGTCGCCGTCACCGCCACGAACTTCTGGGCATGCCAGCAAGCACTCAACGCATTGGACATTGAATGGGACATGGGGCCGCACGCAGGTCTCGACTCAGCGAAACTCGATAAATCCCTGCTCGACGCCAGCGCCGGCGACGGTGTTTTTGCGCACAAGGCAGGCGACATCGCCAGCGCTCTGAAAAATGCGTCCAGCCGTTTCGAAGCGATCTACGAACAACCTTTCCTGTCGCACTCCCCGCTGGAGCCGATGACCTGCGTCGCCCATGTTCGAGCCGATGAATGCGAGTTGTGGGTCGGCTGTCAGGCACCGGGACTGGCCCAGATGGGCGCCGCGAAAGTCTGCGGACTGCCCGTTGAAAAGGTCGTGATCCACAACCAGTTGATCGGCGGCGGCTTTGGCCGACGTCTGGAATCCGACTTCATTTTTCAGGCCGTGGACATCGCTCGCAAGCTCAGCTATCCGATCAAACTGATCTGGAGCCGCGAGGAGGACATGACCCACGACCGCTATCGCCCCCACTACGTCGATCGTCTGAACGCTGCCCTGGACAAGGACCTGCGCCCCGTCGGCTGGGAGCATCGCATCGCGGGTGCATCGGTCGTGGCAGCTTACCTTGGAGGACTGCCCGCCGATGGCGTCGATTTTGACGCCGTCGAGGTCGCCAAAGACCCGATCTATACCCTGAAGGATTTGCAGGTTCGCTACATCCGGCACGACCCGGAGGTCATTCCGGTCTCCTGGTGGCGAGGCGTAGGCCCCCTTCGCAGCACGTATGCGGTGGAGTGCTTTATCGACGAATTGGCGCACAACGCCAAAGCCGACCCGGTGAACTACCGCCTTGGCCTGATGCAATCGCAACCTCGTGCCCAGGCCGTATTGCGCAAAGCAGCGGAAATCACTGGCTGGGACAAACCTCTGCCTGCCGGATCCGGCCGTGGCGTGGCGGTGTCGGCCGTGTTTGGCAGCTTCGTTGCGACCATTGTCGAGCTGGAAAAACAAGGCGCCAAAGGCCTGCGCATCAAACGTCTGGTGACGGTGATCGACTGCGGGTTTGCGAACAACCCGACTTCCGTCGCTTCGCAAATGGAAGGCGGCACCCTGTTCGGTCTTTCGGCTGCGCTGTTCAACGAAATTCTCATTGAGAACGGACAGGTCCAGCAAACCAACTTCCACCAATACCGACAAATTCGCATGAGCGATGCACCCCCTGTCGAAGTGCATATCGTCGACAGCGTCGAGAGCCCTGGTGGCGTGGGTGAAACGGGGGCAGTCCCTGCCGCCGCAGCGCTGGTCAACGCGCTGTATGCCGCGACAGGCGTACGCGAACGCCGTTTGCCATTGAGCCGCTCGGGCTATTTCACTGTTTAAGGAGTGCACCATGAAATTCTTCCATCATGCACTCGGGCTTGTCGCCAGTTGCCTGACCCTGAGCGTCTACGCGAATGAAACCGCCACCCTGAGCAAGGGTGAATACCTGACGCGGGCTGCCGACTGCGTGGCTTGCCATGTCGTGCCAGGCGGTAAACCCTTCGCCGGGGGACTTGAGTTCAAGCTGCCGTTTGGCAGTATCTACTCACCCAACATCACGCCAGACAAAGAAACCGGCATTGGCAACTGGACCGACGACGAGTTCGTCAGCGCTTTGCAAAAAGGGGTCGGCAAGGACGGCAAACACTACTACCCGGCGTTCCCGTACACGTCCTACACCCTCATGTCGCGCGAAGACATTCTGGCGATCAAGGGCTACCTGTTCAGCCTCGAACCGGTGAAGCAAGCACCTCCAGAGAACGCGCTGTCGTTTCCATTCAACCAGCGCTGGGGAATGATGTTCTGGAACGCGATCTTTGCCTCCAACGAGCGGTTTACGCCCGACAGCAAACAAACCGCTGAATGGAACCGGGGCGCCTACCTGGTTCAGGGACCGGGCCACTGTGGCGAATGTCACACCCCGCGCAACCTCTTCCAGGCGATGAGCTCGGGTCGGCCGCTGGCAGGCGCCGAACTGGGGAACTGGCAGGCGTATAACATCAGTTCCGATGTTCAACATGGCATCGGTGCATGGCCGGAAGACGCCCTTGTCAGCTACCTCTCCAAAGGCTACGCGCCGGGCTTTGGTGGCGCTGGCGGGCCAATGGCCGATGCGGTGGAACACAGCCTGCGTTATCTGAGCCCCGAAGACCTCAAAGCCATCGCGGTGTACCTCAAGAGCACGCCAGCGCAAGCAGAAGGGATCACACGACCACCGATGGCCATGAACGATGCGGCGCTGCAAAAAGGTGTCGGCCTGAAGCTGTTCAACGACAACTGCGTCGCCTGTCACCAACTCGATGGCAGCGGAAGACAATCGCCCGCGGGCGGTCTCGCAGGCCTGAAGACCGTCAACGACCCATCGGGTAAAAACCTGATCGCGACCCTGCTCGAAGGCCACACGCCTAAGGCCATGCGAGTAGACCAGCGCATGCCCGACTTTGCCGGCAGCTACTCCAACGAGGAGTTGGCTGCAGTGAGCACGTTTGTGCTGCGGCGGTTCGGTCAGTCTCAAGGACAGGTCAAACCGGAAGACATCGAAAAAAGTCGGGCCAGCGCTCTGCACTGATCGACTGCTTCATCGGATTCCCCGGCAGGTGACTGCCGGGGATTTTTGTTGCATCGCGACGAAAAGGCACTTGGGCCAGAGGCGGATTTGTCGGAGCCTAATGCGTTACCGGCACGCCCGACGGGGTCGCGCGCGCAGGCGCGCTTATTCATTAATGCCTGTGATATGGGCAATACGTAACGCAATCTCCGCGCGCGTGTAGGGTTTCGAAAGCACCTCAAAAGGCTCGGCATCGGGAGTGATCTTGTCGCTGTATCCGGTGATGATTAAAACGGGAAGGTGAGCGATGAGCATGCGCAGCGCGTTGGCAAGCTGAATGCCGTTTTGCTCTGGCATCATGTAATCCGTTATCAAGACATCGGGATGCAAACCCGATTTCACCCATTGCGTGGCGGCCGCTGCAGAGGCAGCCTCGGTGACCACAAAGCCCATGTCGCGCAACTGGAGCGCGGTCGTATAGCGGATCGCCTCTTCATCATCAACCAACAAAACATGAAGATGCTGTCGAGCCTCAGCGTCTCGCCCCTGTGTCTTTTGCTCCGAACTCTGCTCAGGTAACTCTGCGACGGGGATCCAGAGACTGACATCGGTTCCTTCACCCACCTTGGAAGCAATGCTGAACCCGCCTCCGGACTGGAGGGCTAACCCATGAACCATTGACAACCCAAGCCCTGTTCCCTTCCCGACGCCTTTGGTAGAAAAAAACGGTTCAATGCACTTCGCCAGCACTGCCTCATCCATTCCGCAGCCGTTGTCGCCAATCGTGAGCTTGACGAAATGCCCCGCAGGAACGCTCGCATGTTCCCCTTCAACCAATGTCGAAGAAGATGCCGAAATAGTGAGACGACCTTTCTGAGGCATGGCGTCACGGGCATTGATCGCCAGGTTCAAAATACTTAACTCAAGTTGCTGCGGATCGATGTATACCGCAGGAATAGTGTCCGGCACGTTTACGACGACCTGAACCATTGGCCCAAGCGACCGCTGAATCAGTTCCATCATATCGGTGAGTAAAACGCGCAGGTCTATAGCGTGTGGACTCAGCGTCTGCCGTCGAGCGAAAGACAGCAATCGACCTACCAGCGTCCGGGCTCGATCTGCGGCGTGCAGGGCGGCGTCAATCAGTCGCAGTGAACGTTCGTCCTCAAGCCGACGATGCAACAGCTCCATTGAGGTGATTATCGGGGTCAGAAGGTTGTTGAAATCATGCGCAATACCGCCACCCAGCTGCCCCACCATTTCCATCTTGCGTGACTCGTGCAGCAAGGCAAGAGCCTCTTCCCGCTCGGCAACACTCGTCGCCACTCTGGCCTCAAGGGTCTCATTCAATTCAATCAGTCGTTGTTCGGCTTCCATGCGCGCCGTAATGTCGGCACAAACGAAAAGCCAACCATCCGGCACCCACCTCTCATTGAAAAGCGGCGTAACGTGATTTTGCATCCAGACAGAATTACCCCCTGGATGGAGGTGGTGCTCAATCACTTCGAATGGCCTGTCAGGGTTCAAAAAATGGCGCTGAGCACTCTCCAGCGCCGCTTGACCGCTCGGCCGTAGTACTTCGAACATGAGGCGCCCGATGATCCGCTCTCGTGGCATTCCAACGAGTTGGCAGTACCTGTCGTTAACTCGCTGGAATGCCCCCGCTGCATCACATAAAGCGATTCCAACGCTTGCCTGCTCAAACATTGCCGTGAGCTGCGCCGTGCTTGACCGCAAGGCCGCGTCTGTCCGAGCGTGCTCGATCCTCGACCAGGCGTACCCTGTGGCCTCTTCGATCAACCGAGCCTCAAAGGCTGCAATGGATCTGCCAGGTTGATGTTCAGCCAACAGGACCGCCACCAGTTTTCCATCGGTGGTCACAGGGAAACACGTCGAGCCGCGCTGATCTCCGGCATAAGCCGCCATGGACTGTTGATCGAACTCATTCGCTTCCTGAAGAGGGTCCGGACACAGGCTTTCCCCGCGAAGCAATTTGGCAATCGATTCCTCTGAGAAATCCACCGTTCGGCGCAGGAACGTTTGCTCGCCTGAGTGATATTGAGTAAGCGCCTGAAAGGTGCTCGGTATCCCGCATGGCCGCATCAAGCAGAGTTTCACAGCATCAAGCTCAAGGGATAATCCGCCAAGGAAGGCGTTCTCGATGGCTTGCGGATCGTGCACTGGCGCCAACGACTGGCTCAATTGAATAAGAAAGGCTTGTCGCTGCTCGAATCGTACTCGATCAGTGGTTTCCGTCACGACGCAAAGCACACCCCCAACCGAGCCATCGTGCTCGCGCACGGCGGAGTAAGAAACATCGAAAAATACGGTTTCACCTTGTCCAAACCGCTCGATGTAGAAAGGCCGGTCTTCTGCAGAAAAAGTATTACCTGTTTCCCGGACACCTCGCAGAAGCGGCTCAAGGTCGGACCAAAGCTCATGCCAGTTCTCGATGGCGGGTCGTCCCAACGCTTGCGGATGCTTGCGGCCGATCGAAGGCGCGTAAGCATCGTTGTAGAGGGCTACGTATTCAGGGCCCCAAAAGATAACGATCTGCGCTTTTACCGGCAGCACAGTCGCCATCAATGTTTTAAGGGTAACCGACCAGTTTTCAACGCTACCCAGCGGTGAGCTTGAAAAATCGAGCGATCCAAGCAGCCCCTCAATCTCACCGTCAAGGGAGAAACCGGTCTTAGTAAAAGGCATCGAGATGTTGAAGCTATCAGGAGATCTTTCCATAAGGTCCGCTGTCGTCGGATGAAGTATTAGCTATAGAGCAAGTCCGGCGGGAGACGTTCAGACCTTCCTTCGGCGGATTGAACTGGCCGCGCTGGCTGCAACGGGGCATGACCGCTAATACCACGAAGTGCTATTCCAAAAATCGCACAGACCTCCTAGTCGTAAAAAGCTTGGTGAATGAACCTTACCTGTGACCCGTAACGCCTCTTGGCATGTGCGTCAAGGGTACTGACTCACAGACATTTTGCTCTGCAGAATTCAACGATCGATGGCCAGGAGCACGCGCTGAACGTTGCTGAAGAAGTGCTCTTGCTGCGGGTCCAGCGTAATGCTTCGGGGCTGACCGCAAGCATATGAATCCCGACACCAAAGGAATCTTCATGAGGACAGATCAGCAGGTGACGCGAGCACTTCGCGCCTTGAGTGTGGCGTATTTTGTACAAGCCGTGGGTGCTCTGTCGGTCATTGGTAGCCTGGAACCGATTGGCCGTGAATGGGGCCTCAGCAACGCCGAGGGCGCCTACCTGATGACGGCCTTCGGCATCACATTTGCGTTGGCCGCTCCGCTCCTGCAAGTGTTGCTCGGGCACCTGCACAGGCAGCGCCAAGTGCTGCTGGGGCTGTGCGTGTTCGGGGCCGGCGCTCTCTTGTTCGCGGCCGCTCCCACGTACCCGGTATTGCTGGCTTCCCGAATCGTCATGGGATTGGGCGCCGCGTTTATAGGCCCGGTTCTGGCAGCCCTGGGCTCAAGCCTGGTCAGCAGTGAACGTCAGGGCAGCGCTATCGCCATCGTGCTGCTGGGGCTGAGCGTTGCAGGGTTGGCAGGCATTCCCCTTTCCAGTTGGGTGGCGTACCAGGTGGGCGTTCGCAGTCTTTTCCTGGCGATAAGCGTGGCCGCATTCGCGACCGCACTGTTGATCGCTTGGCAGGTTCCCAATCAATCCGAAGGGCAACGAGTCGCATTAAGCACCCTCTTCAACCTGCTGACCCGAGCGCATTCCCTGAGCGTGTTCGGCGTTGCTTTTTTTGTCACCGCATCGGTGTACACCACGTATTCATTTATCGCGCCGATCGTGCATGATTTTTATAACGGGAGCGCTCATGACGTCTCTATAGCCCTTCTGGTACTGGGGGTGGCGGGTGTAACCGGCAATCTTCTGGTCACGCGTCTCGCTGCGCGTCATAGCTCCGATCGCCTGCTCGTCGGCAGCATGTCAGTGCTGGCTATCTTGATGCTGGCATTGGGTGCTGGACCGCGCTCACTGGGGTGGCTCTTCCTGATGCTGGTGATGTGGGCGCTTGCAACAGATGTCATCTGGCCGTCGCAGCAGCGAAGGGTCATCGAGCATCTGGCAGAGTACCGAGGCGCCGCCTTGGCGTTGACCGCGGCGTTCGTATTCTGCGGCATCGGCAGCGGGGCCGCCGTGGCGGGCTGGGTATACCCGATCGCAGGCTTTCCGGGCTTACTGGGGGCAAGCTTTGCGCTCATGGTATTGGCTGTCGTCTGCATGCTCATCTCTGCGAAGCGGTCGCCGTTGCGTGCCGCGACGATCTAGTTTTTATCGGCCGACAGCCCGTGGCCGCCGCCTGCGCGTCGGCCTCGCCGCCGATGGCGCGTCACGAGGTCGGTTCGAATGAGTTAAATCCCGCTGACTGTGTTCATCGCGCTTACATGACTGCTTGGCGTGGCGAAGCCGCCACTTGCCGACGCCAGGACCAAGACGGCGTTCAGCCGCACGCGCGGCTTTCAGCTGTGCTATCAAGTTGGCTATTGGAGCGCGGAGCCGATCGCTATGATAGTGAAGCGATGCTCTGACGGTTCGGGCGCACGATCTTATAGGCGGTGAAGCAAGAACATGACACACCAACGATGGTTAATCCTGATCGGATGCTTTATCGCTTACCTGTTCGACTCGGTAGAAATCGTTCTGTTTTCCCTGGCGCTCCCAGCGATGTGCAGCGATCTGGGACTGACCGTCGTTCAAGGCGGCTTGCTCGTGACAGCCATGTTGTTGGGGGTTGGCGTCAGCAGTATTACGGGCGGCTACATTGCCGACAACTTCGGGCGCAAGAGAGCGTTGGTTACCTCGCTGATTGTGTTTGGCATTTTCACTGCGGCATTGTCATTCGGCGCCAGCTTCGCGAGTCTGGTCTTGCTAAGGTTCATCGCCGGGGTGGGTCTCGGTTCCCTCTGGAGTGTCATTTCTGCCTACATCGTTGAGACGTGGCCTGTAGAAAGCCGGGGAAGAGCGGCCGCATTCGTTACCAGCGCGCTACCCGCCGGTGGCGTCATTGCAGGGGTTGTGTCCGGCTATTTTCTTCCTGACTGGCGGACAATGTTCCTGATCGGCGGGTGTTCGATAGTCATCCCTGCCCTGCTCATCCTCATCGGATTTCGCGAGTCGGCTTTATGGTCTGAGCAGAGGGCCAGATATGGAAACGAGAAGGTCGCTCTGAATCATGTATTTACCGTTGCTCTGCGTCGCTCCACGATTCTCGGCACGCTGATGTCAGCTCTCGCCCTGACCGGTTTCTGGGGAACGATGACATGGCTTCCGACGTATCTGGCGCAAGAGAGAGGTCTACCCGTAGCATCTGTGGCGTGGCTGGTCACCGTACTGAACATCGGCATGTTCGTCGGCTATAACGCCTTTGGCTTATTGGCGGACCTTGTCGGCCGGCGCCTCACGATCATCATCACACTCATGGGGGTGGCAGTGATCACCCCGATCTACGCATCCACGAGCGATCACGGCACCCTGCTGTGGCTAGGGTTGGCATTCGGTTTTTTCAGCGCATTCTTCGGAATTTTCGGGTCGTACCTCGGCGAGCTGTTTCCCACACGCGTTCGATCTACCGGGGCAGGATTCTGCTTTAACGTGGGGCGAGGCGTGGCCGGTATCGCACCTTTTGGACTGGCAGGGATTTCCGGCGTTATAGGTTTTAGCGGTGGGCTGATCGTATGTGCCTGTTTCTTCGCCTCGTCAGCCCTGGTAGCGACGCTGATGCCCAAAAGCGCCGGTCATGCAGACTGACGCTGCCCTCGTTAATATTCAGCGCTCGGACGGGTTCGAAAATGCCTGTACCAGGCGTCCAGTCGCCGATGGTGCGCTGCAAACGGCAGATCGAACCGCTCGCGTACGGTCTGGAAAATCGCGAAGAGCGTACAGTCGGCAATAGTCGGTTGATCTCCGGCAAGAAACCGATTGTCACCGATCGCCAATTCCAGCACGTCGAGCAACTCCTCGACGTGTCTAAACAGGGCGCTGGCGAGCGCTTGAGAGGGCTCTGGTTCGTTCCTCGGGAAAGCGCCTGTGACGTTCCACAACCACAGCTGGCTTCTGACGATCAGATCGTTTGCTATTCGCTCCAGCGCCCGAACCTGGGCGCGAGACACGGGATCATTGCCAATCATCGGGTTCTCGGGGTACAGCTCTTCCAGGTATTCGACGATCGCGGCGGACTCGGTAATCGAGAAGCCCTCATCCGTTACCAGCGCCGGCGCGCGCCCTGAAGGATTGATCTGCAGGTACGCAGGGGATCGGTGCTCCAGATTCACATGGTCTAGCTCGTGATAAGGCACGTCGATCCCTTTTTCCGAGATGTAGATGGCGACCCGCCGAGGATTGGTGCCCATAGGAAACCGGTAGAGCATCATGTCTCAATTCCCCAGTGTCATCAGATGTAGAGCGGAGGCCTTCACATTGGTACTCATGTTGAAAGGTCACTCGCTTAAAAACGACGTCAATCAGCACGCTGTATGAGAAGTCAAATCAGCCCTGAATCCTCCGTCGCGGCCGCCTGCAGATAAACGAGGTTGGGCGAGCAAGTCTTACTTTCTCAGAGCGTAAATAAGGCATCCCGCTCTTGCCGTTCAACCGCAAAACGCTTGCCGCTGCGCCGTCCTACCTGAAGAAAAAAGGCAGACCCAACCGTGTTGAGGATTTAAACGATCATGCATGCCTTACCAGTCATTCAAACGGTAAGCCACATGACCGATGGGTGTTCCCCGACGCGGGTAATGACCTGACGGTTCGCGTAGCAGGTCCCATCATTAGCGATGACACGGACGTCATTCGCCAATGTGCCATCGCTGGCGAAGGTATTCTTTACCGGTCCTGGCTAGACATATGCCAGGACGTGAGCGCTGGCCATCTGGAGGTGCTCCTTCCCGACCTGCCAGGTGAACGCCTCCCGCTTCAGTTTATCTGTCCGCACCGCAAGCAGCTTTCAACTTCAATTCGATCACTTTACAGCCACCTCAAAAACCGCTTCGAACAGCTGGCCGGCAATGGTTCAGGTGGTGGAAGGTTCTAGCTGAGTGCATATCGCGTACCTTTGGCCTGCCGGAAAACAGCCTTTGATATCTGCGGAAAAATCATTGGGCTTCATGCGATAGACACGTAGCGGCTAGTTCAGAAGCGACACCGTCATGTGAGTGTTCGACCCGACCCGACGGGGTTGCCGGCAGATAGACACGCCCCTCCTGGTCTACAGTAGCCGCGTCAACGCCGAGAAAAACACGCAGCACTGATCCTCCGTATGCGTTACGCTGAGAATCGCCCATCAAGTCAACACACTGAAGCATTATGAAGAGAATAGTCCGTCTCGATGACCTCCAAGTTTTCGTCACCACCGCAAAACTTGGGAGCTTTTCCGCAGCGGCACGTTCGCTAGATACATCACCTGCATTCACCAGCGCAGCAATACAACGTCTCGAAGGGAGTCTCGGTGTTCGTCTATTTGTTCGCTCGACGAGGCGCCTTCGGGTCTCCGACGATGGCGAACGGTATCTGCCTCACGCCGAGGCAGCGCTTACCGCTATAACCAGCGGTGAAGTGGCACTCAACGAAGGTCGAATGGATATCTCTGGTCCGATTCGATTGTCGATACCTTCCGACCTGGGTCGCAATGTCCTCCTGCCATGGTTCAACGAGTTTCAGGGCGAGCATCCGAATATTCAACTACAACTTCGTATCAGTGATCAGGTTGCAGATTTTTTTACTGATCAGATCGACGTAAGCATCCGCTATGGGCTGCTAGCTGACTCAAGCCTGATCGCGTTGCCCTTAGCCCCATTGAATACCCGCACTGTCTGCGCGTCACCAAGTTACGTTGCCAAACATGGCACTCCTGCCACCTTGGAGGACTTGGCGCATCACAACTGCTTACGATTCGTGATGAGTGAACAAACATACGAGCGGTGGACATTCCATACTGCTGCAGGCATCAAAACTGTGGCAGTGACAGGAGATCGGATAAGCGATGATGCCGAGGTGGTAAGGCGCTGGGGAGTCGCGGGGGCGGGCATTCTCTACAAGTCAAGAATCGATGTCGCAGCGGACCTTAAATCGGGAAATCTTGTAGAGCTGTTTCCGCATAATCTCGGCCAACCGGCACCCTTGCAAATGGTGTGCGCACATCGAAATTTTCTAACCCCAGCAATCTACAAACTCAGAACATTTCTGGCAATGAAATGCGATGACATGCTGATGATCCCGTCACCAAATGGTCAGCCCACGGGGCAGTGATTTCCCTCATGCTCCATGGCAAACTTTGAAATGGTCGGGTCGGGCTCGCCGAAAGAGCCAGACGAGCTGAAGTCAAGCTTGTTTTGCTCGTGCTTATCTCAATGACGCGACGAATTGGGTCGTTGGGCATGCGAAGAGTGTTATCCCAGAACCCTCACACCGAGCTCGCCGCTCACCTCACGTTACTGGAGCCTTCACTGCCTTCATCGGTGAGCCGCGCGTCCATGTCCTTCATATCGATGACCTTATTATCATCTTTGGCTAAAAACGCTTGTACTTGAGGAACGTCAACCTTAACCCTTGGTATGAGTGCAATTCCTAGACGCCACACGAGACTATTCTGATGTGACATTGAGTGAGGGATATGCACGTAGCTATAGGCCTAAGAGCATCCCCCAGTTAACCGTGTCGTCGTCGAGCTCCAAATAATACCCTGACATGAATACACGCTTTAGAGGCGGGTACTGGACGGAGACGTCCTTACGATGACCTGGTCTGCATGGCTCGCTGTCAGGGCATCGGATTGCCAAGAGCTCATTTTCAGAAGAAAACAGAAAGTGTTAGCGCCATTAGCGGGTGTTTCTTTACGGATCTGAGGCACACCATTAGGTCAATTCCTCAACATTGCTATCTCCTGATACGGAGCGTCATTACATGAAAGCAATCGTCTACACCCAGCAAGCGCTGCCAATTGAAGACCCAAGTTCTCTGATTGACTTCGACCTCCCCAAGCCAACGCCCGGTCCACGTGATCTGCTGGTCGAGGTCCAAGCCATTTCAGTAAACCCGGTGGATACCAAGGTTCGCGCTCGCTCCGCCACTACCGAACCCAAAGTTCTTGGGTGGGATGCAGTCGGCATCGTCCGCGAGACGGGCAATGAGGTCAGCCTTTTCAAAGCCGGTGACGAAGTGTTTTACGCTGGCTCCATCGCTCGCCCCGGCAATTACAGCGAGTTCCACCTGGTGGACGAGCGCATCGTAGGCCGCAAACCGAAATCCATCAATAATGCCCATGCCGCCGCACTACCATTGACCTCAATCACAGCGTGGGAATTGTTGTTTGATCGTCTGGGCGTGAAAGAAGGTTCGGGAGAGGGCGACAGCCTGCTGATCATAGGTGCTGGTGGTGGCGTAGGTTCTATTCTTGTGCAGCTGGCACGCCAACTAACCAAGTTGACGGTCATCGGTACTGCGTCCCGTCCAGAAACCGCGGAGTGGGTCAAAGGTCTCGGTGCGCATCACGTCATCGACCATAGCCAGCCGCTGGTAGCGCAACTGGAAGCCGTCGGCGTTAGCCAGGTCAGTCACGTAGCAAGCCTTACTCACACAGACAGCTACTTCCCCCAACTGATCGAGGCCTTGCGCCCACAAGGCAAACTGGCGCTGATTGACGATCCACAAAGCCTCGATGTCGTGCCGATGAAACGCAAGGCGCTCTCGTTGCACTGGGAGCTGATGTTCACCCGCTCGCTTTTCGAAACCCCCGATATGATCGCCCAACATGAGCTGCTCAATCGCGTCTCACAACTGATCGATGAAGGTGTGCTGAAAACGACGCTCGGCGAGCACTTCGGCAAGATCAACGCCGAAAACCTTCGCCATGCCCACGCGGTCATCGAAAGCGGTAAAGCCAGAGGCAAGATCGTTCTCGAAGGTTTCTGACCATTCATTAATTATTAAATGGCCTGTTACGGCAGGCCGCGGAGTGAAATCATGTCTGCAAACTACCGTTTGATGGGATCGGCACTGGCATTAGCTATCGCCTTCGTAAGCCAGAGCAGCTTTGCCGCGAGCACCTTGCCGGCGTCGGCACCAGCCGAAAAAACTATCGGTCAACTGGAACAGGTGTTCACGTTTCATGACGCCATGCCCACCGGTGTAACCGTAGCCAAAGGCGGGAGAATCTTCGTTAACTACCCTAAATGGGGTGACGACGTGCCGTTCACCGTTGGCGAAATCCGTGGCGACAAAGTCGTCGCTTATCCGGATGCCGCATTCAACCAGGCCGACGGCAAAGACCCGGCAAAAGCTTTGATTAGCGTGCAGAGCGTGGTCGCCGACGGCCAGGGCCGAGTCTGGCTGCTCGACACCGCCGCCCCCGGCTTTGCTGCGCCGAAAGCAGGCGGGGCCAAGCTGGTCGCGGTTGATTTGGCCAGCAACAAAATAGTGAAAACCTTGGTATTCCCCGCCAACGTGGTACTGCAAAGCACCTATGTCAACGACATGCGTTTTGACTTCCGTACTGGCAAGGAAGGTACGGTTTATGTGACGGACTCTTCGGTATCGGGGCCGGGCGCAATCATTGTCCTGGACATCGCCAGCGGTAAAGCCGTCCGCCATTTGAGCGGAGCTAAGTCGACGTCACCGGACCCTGCTTTTATCCCGGTAGTGGAAGGGCAACCCGCGCTGCTTACCAAAGGAGCTGATGGTAAACCTAAACAACTGACCGTGGCTTCCGATGGCATTGCCCTCTCAGCGGACGGTAAGACGTTGTACTTCTCGCCGCTGTCCAGCCGCCACCTGTTTTCAGTGCCAACACAATTGCTGCGAGATGCGAGCGTCAGCGAAGCTCAGCTTGAAGCCGCAGTTCAGGACCTTGGCGAAAAAGGCGCATCCGATGGGCTCGAAGCTGATGCCAACGGTGCCGTGTACGCAAGTGACTACGAACACAACGGCATCCGGAAGCGTCTGGCAGATGGGACTTGGCAGACAATCGTCCATGACCCTCGCGTGCTGTGGCCGGACACACTGTCGGTCGGCCCTGATGGCTATCTGTATTTCACCGCCAATCAACTTCAACGCCAACCCGGATTTCACGACGGCAAGGACCTGCGGGAAAAACCTTATAGCCTGCTGCGTGTAAAGATCGACTCTGCGCCCGCGCCGACCCGCTGATTGAAGGAGACAGCCATGAAACCGGTAATCCGTCTGGGCAATATCGATTTGAGCTTCCATGCTGCCAGCGCCGCAGTTGTTCAGCGCATCCTGGAGCGCCATGGTTATGAGGTAATCAGTAGCACCTCGCCCCATGAAACGATGTTTCTGCGCTACGGCGCCCGAGAGGTCGACATGTTGGTTTCGGCCTGGTTACCGGCAAGCCATGGCGGGTACCTAGCACCTCATGCGGCTCACACCCGCATGCTGGGGGTGCTGTATCAACCGTACTGCATCTGGGGCGTTCCCGATTATGTGCCCGCCAAACAGGTTGCCAGCGTGGCTGATCTTGCTCGGCCGGAGATTGCGTCCCGGATGAGTCACCTCATCCAGGGGATCAATCCCGGCGCAGGGATCAGCCGCTTTTCCCGCGCAATTGTAGAGCAGTACGGGTTGGGCGAGTTAGGCTACCACTTTGAAAACGGCAGCGAAGCCGACTGCTTCACTCGTTTCGAAAACTCAGTAGAACGTGGCGACTGGCTGGTTGTACCGCTGTGGCATCCTCAATTCTTGCATCACCGCTTTTCAATTCGCGCCCTGGAGGAACCTAAAGGCTTGTTGGGGGGCCAGGACGACGCCACGTTGATCGTCCGCGAGGAGATGGCGCAGCAGATGCCACCAGAGCTGCTTCAGGAACTCACCCAATTGCACTTGGGCAATGCTGTCATCAGCGAGCTGGATTACTTGATTTGCCGGGAATCGCTATCCCCCTTGGCAGCAGCAGATGCATGGCTCTCTAAAAATTCCTGACAGATTTCAGTCAAAGTTGTCTTGGATCGGCCATACCTGCTGACGGTTACTAGAGGTGTGGTCGAGCCCACAGGTCATCATTGAGCGTGACGAAACGGAAGCCATGTGCACCCAAGCTAAAAACCTTGTGCATTGAACTGGACGTACAACATTTTCGTATTGTAGTGGTCATCCCCATGGAAAGTATCAGAACAGCGGACTCTGCTATTCAATGTATTTTTTCTCTGAAAGCTACACCGGCAAACGCAGAACAACTGCTGAAGGCTTTATCAAAAGTGATCTTGCAATCGAGGGCTGAGGTGGGTTGCATCCGAAGCAACCTTCACGTGTCGCTTACGGACTACACGGCATTTTTTGTGCATGAAACTTGGCAAGACGAGCAAGCCCTGGACGCCCACACTTCCTCGCGAGCGTTCCAAAACTTTTTAAAATCAACAAAGCCGTTACTTGAGAAACCACTAGACGTCGCCGTCATGCGACAAGTCAGCTAATTTAATCCGATAGAAAAGAGATCACTGCAGGGTCTGAAGCACATGGACCTTGAGGAAAAATTCATAGCTTACCTACCTTTTAACACACGCGTCCTGGAGCTGATAACCATGCAAAACCTCGATAATCGGCGCAATAGAGTTAGACACCTGTTCAATGCGATCGAAGCCACCCTGTTCATTGTATGGGCAATGCAAAGCCGGTTTCATTTCGGCAGCAGGAACTCCCAGAATCATTGACCTATGGATCACACCTCGACTTCAGAACACGGTCGTCGGTGTTTACGCTTGGCTAGCAGTCAAGGTCTCTATTCTATTTTTTGCCACCCGCGGCCCACGACCGTAGCCGCAAAAATCAACTCACTGGCGTATGGATGAGGTCTAGCTGGCCTAGATGGAAGTGTCACGATCCCGAAAATGCTTGGGTGATAAACCCGTGAAGCGCTTGAATGCGCCACTGAACGCACTGTCCGAAGAATAGCCCAACCGCCCAGCCAGCTCGCTTAATGATACGCGCTCCTCGCTCAGTGCTCTTTGGGCCAGCCTCATTCTCCACGCAGTGAGGTATGAGACTGGTGCAATTCCGGCCACATCTTTGAAATAGCCAGCAAAAGCAGCGCGAGACATTGCGGCGGCAGTTGCCAATTCACTCAGCCGCCATGTTCGTCCAGGGTCGCTGTGAATCAGGCGAAGCGCAGGAGCCAAGCGCTTATCGCTTGCAGCCCTTAACCAGCCAGGAAGCATTTGGGGCTCGCCCTCAATGTATGCCCGCAAGATCTGTATAAACATTAAATGAGCGAGCTGCGATGAAGCTGTGGACGCCCCTGGAAGGTTCTCTTCACTTTCAGCTATCAGTTGCCTTAACAACCACAGCAATGTCTCAGAACGGGCAGACTCAGCTTTGATGTGGATGTAGGGAGGTAATGCACCGAGCAACAAATCTGAATTCGAATGCGCGAGCTCAACACTGCCGCCGATCATGAAGAAGTCGTCAGAAGCACCGAGGTAAGAAATTGCGCCTTCACGTGTGCGCAGCAAGTCCTCCAGCGTAGTCCTAGGGGCGTTGAAGTCGCTCGCAATCACCAGGGATTTTGGCGCTGTCATGAGCACAACCTCTCCGCTTTTCAGAAGAATGGGCCGTTTCACTCCTTTAATTTTCAGCCAGCATGAACCGCGAGCAACCCCCCAAAACTTGACGCCTGTTGGCGCAGGGATTTCAAGCGCCCATCGCCCACCCGCAACCAGTCCGCCCGATGCAACTGTGCGCGCGTTCATTAGCCAGAGGAGGTCGGAGAAAGGATCGGTCGCCATAAATAGATTTTCAAATATGAAAACCAGAGGATACAGCATCTATCGTATCAGCCACTCCGTAAAATGAAGCCAAACCCAACCACAGGATCGGCACATGCAACGCACATGGCTTATTACAGGAATCAGCAGCGGATTCGGTCGCATTATGGCTGAGCAGCTTCTAGCAAACGGCGATCGCGTAGCAGGAACCGTCAGGGATCTGTCCACCGTATCAGACCTGACGCAGAGATATCCGCAACAGCTCTGGCTCGCGAAGCTCGAACTATCAGATATCCCATCTATCCGTGGCGTCATCGACGAAGCGTTTGGCGCACTTGGAAAGATTGATGTAGTGGTTAACAACGCCGGCTACGGACTGTTCGGTGCTGCCGAAGAGGCGACTGACGAACAAATGATGCACCAGATCAACACAAACCTTATCGGTTCGATCCAAGTCATACGCGCCGCACTTCCTCATCTGCGCCAGGCAGAAGGGGGACGCATCATTCAATTGTCGACTGTGGGAGGACAGGCCGTGTTCCCGGGAGGCTCGTTCTACCATGCAGCAAAATGGGGAATAGAAGGATTCATTGACGCGCTAAGGCTTGAGGTTAGTGTATTCAACATAGGATGCACGCTGATCGAGCCCGGCAGTGCGCGTACTAACTTCCGGTACGGCAGCTCCCGCCTGACACCTCAAAACCTGGCATACGATGCGTCCCCGGCCAGCATGGCGCGCAAGATGATAAACGCTCGTGCAGCAGTCCCACTGGGAGATCCGCTCAAGATGGTGCAGATCATGATCGAAAGCGTGAACGTTGAACCTGCTCCAAGGAGGATTGCACTAGGCAGTGACTGTTATACGGTGATGCATCAACAAATCAGCTCTCGACTTCAGGACCTTGAGGCGCAGAAAGAAATCGCTTTTTCAACTGACATTCCATAGTTAGGCTTGGCTTCCCCTACTCTCCCTTGGTGTGATGCCGGGTTCGCTTTTAGTGAGCCCAGGCAGCAGATTTAAAAGGAGCGTTCTGTCAGTGCCAGCGCTTGGGATTTGTCCCTTGGCACGTCGGGATACACGTGTGAAACAGGATTGATCCGGGAACCCACACTCCTGAGCGGTCTGGCAGATGGGATAACACCTTTCCTTCAGAAGCCGCTCCGCTGTGCGTATTTTTTCCTGAGTGAACCATCGTGGGGAGCCAGACCCGTAGCGCTCTTAATGCGCGGGAGAAGTGACTTTTAGACCGTTCGCATTCTTTGCCAAGAATCTCAATTGCGCAACTAACCGAGCGCTTCACAACTTGAAATTCCCCACTCAATCGAAAGATTGGCGTTGGCTGAGGCGATTGTCCGTAGCGTCGGCTTCACAGCTACAGTGAAACTGCTAGCCGATTTTTCGACTTTATGACTCCGCAGTAATCAGAGAAAATTTCCCGCGCGATCCACTGCCTCGAAAGGGAAAATTAGCGCCAATGATTCGACTAGATGATCTCGACGTGTTCGTTAAGGCAGCGTCACAGCACAGCTTCTCCGCACTGGCGCGGAAGCTGGATGTGCAACCAGCCCAAATCAGCGCTGCCATAAAGCGACTAGAGCGCGAGCTGGATATCCGTTTATTTGCTCGGTCAACCCGCAGCCTACGATTGACTGCGGAAGGCGAATTTTTTCTGCCGCATGCCCGCGATGCACTAAACGCATTGCAAGTGGGCCAAGAAGGGATTCAGATTGATGAAGACCAGATGCAGGGAGTTTTACAAATAGCCTGCCCTTCCGACCTAGGGCGGAATGTCCTGTTACCCTGGCTGTTGGACTATCGGGAAAACAACCCGGGAATAAGCTTGCGCCTGTCGGTTTCCGACAAGCTTGCTGATGTGTACCGCGAGCCTGTGGATGTCGCAGTGCGCTACGGCGTGCTCCAGGATGCCAACTACGTCTGCATGCCGTTGGTTCCTGAAAACCGCCGTGTCCTTGCCGCCGCACCGGCCTATATAGAACTGAACGGACGGCCAGAGCACCCATCCGACCTGACTAACCATAAATGCCTTCAATACGAATTGAACGGCAAGGTATACGACCGGTGGAAGTTTCCGAACGGGGATGGCGCTATCACCGTCGAAGTCAAAGGCCCGGTCGTATGCGACGACGCCGATGTGATTCGCCGCTGTGCCATTGCCGGCCAAGGCATCATTTACAAATCATGGTTGGACATCAGCGCTGACGTTAAAGCTGGAGCGCTTGTGTTGCTTTGTGAGGACCATCCCGGTGAGGCATTTCCCCTTAATTTCATATGCCCTCATCGAAAGCAGTTCTCCCCGGCAATTCGCCAGCTTTATCGTCAGATCAGAGAACGCTGTTTAGCGCTGTCGTTCGAGCTACCAAGATATCGACACACCCCAGTCTCACCTCCGGTGGCAAGCCTTGTGGGAATCGCTACAGAGCGTAGCGGTGGTGAAGACTAATCCCGCCCTCATACTTAGGGTTAGGGTCACCTTCCCTAAGTACAGGTGATCTAAAAAGTCTCGACGAATATAGTTTTGCCACATCGTCCGGTTCACCTTTAGGAGATCGAGTAATGGCAAGATTTACAGCGCTGGCGGCAGATCAAACCAGCGGAACCACCGCTGAGGTCTACGCGAGCATCAAGCAAGGCTTGGGCAAGGTCCCTAATGCGTATGCGACGTTAGCAACGCTCTCGCCTGACGCCCTCAAAGCGATCCTCGCTGCTGACAAAATACTTTCAGGCGGACCTCTGAGCAAGCAAGACCAGGAAACCATTAAGCTCACGATCAGTGAACTTGCAGGCTGCGACTACTGCGTTGCCGCGCACAGCATGGTCGGAAAAATGGTGGGGCTTCCGTCTGATACCCTGCACAAAATCAGAGTGGGTCAGCCTACCGGAGATGCCAAACGAGACGCACTGGTGAGGATGGTCCGGCACTTGGCACAGAATCCCGGGACACTTTCTGACGCGCAGCTACAGGGGCTGTTGAGCGAAGGATATAGCGGCGAAGACGTCGTGCATATTGCGCTCGCGATCTCAGTGATTACCTTCACCAACGTGTTCAATCGCATAAACGACACGGTCGTGGATTTCCCCAGCCCGCAATAACATCGCGTCGCTCGTCCGCCCTGAAGCTCTGTGTAGCGAACATGATTCAGAACCTGGTATCACCAGATCCGAGCCTCGCTACAGCCCGCCGAGCATTCGCTATTCCAGATCGCCTGCCCCTGCGCAGGAACTCAAATGCGCTCAAAGGGGCGTCGGTGGGGCGTGACGGTCGGGGCGGATGATATTTTTACTGATCCACGGATGGCGTGGCCGTGGATCGCACTTTGCTGCGTTTGTTAATCCCTTGTAGCAGGGAGGGTCTTCAGTTCTGTCATCACTCACTCAACAAGTCGCCGGAAGCGCTCAGGCAAACTCTGGTCGCCTTCGCCAGCCGTTACTTTCATGGAAACAGTGCAGGTGCTGCACTGTTTTGCATATTTCAACATTTTGATCGATAGACGATGATCCATGCTAAATCGTGGCGCGGCGAATGCCGGTCGTAGCCATCTACGGCCGAGGAGTGACCATCGTGCAGGGCTCGGACTTTGAGTTCTACCGTGAAACCGCCCCTTTGCGCGTGCTTATGAATGGCCTTCAGTACTCTAAAAGGGAAAAGAGATGATACTGCCCCTTACTCGCGCAGAGGCTGAAGTACTGGAGCTTTTTCACGACGCGGTGTTCGTTCGAGACATGGCGGGCAAGATCCAATTCTGGAACTCCGCTTCCGAGTCCCTCTACGGCTGGCCGTCACAAAAGGCGCTTGGCCATGATGCACGGGCGCTCCTGAAATGCGAACCTCTTGAAGCAAAGGGAGATCCCTACATACGCCTGCTGGCGGACGGGCAATGGCAGGGCGAATTGTATCGCACTACTGGATCAGGAGATCGGTGCCTGGTTAACGCGAGGTGGTCACTGCGTCGTGATGATACTGGCAACCCTGTAGGGATTTTGGAAACTGCCTACGACATCTCTGCCACCAAAGAGATCGAGTTGCGGCTGAAGGAAAGCGAGTATCGGTACCGCAACCTTTTTCAGGCGATGGCGGCGTCGTTCTGGGAACTGGATTTTACTGCGGTCGGCACCAAACTTCGCGATCTGCTTGCAACGGGGGTCGAAGACTTGGAATCTTATTTCTTAGAACACCCTGAGGTGGTTCGCGACTATCTAAGAAGCACACGTGTCGTTGACCTGAACGATCACAGCGTACGACTTTTTGGCCGCGGTAATCGGGAAGAAATGCTGGGGTCAGTCGACCCTTATTGGCCTGACGCGAGCATTCAGGTCTACGCGCGGTGTATAGTGAAGTCGCTTGCACGGCAGCCCAATAACATTGAAGTAACCCGCCTCAAAACGCTCGACGGCCGAGAGCTCGAATGCCTCTTTACCGCGTGCTTTTCCAAAGAGAATGTCGCACGCGGCATCATCCTCATCGGCATCATCGACCTTTCTGAGCAGGTTGCCGCCCGCAACGCACTTGAGGTGATGCAGACTGAGCTGGCACACGTCGCGCGCATATCCATACTCGGCGAATTAAGCGCATCCGTCGCTCATGAAATCAATCAACCTCTATCAGCCATCTCAACCTACGCTGAAGCGGCTTTGAGATGGCTCATACGTCCAGAGCCGGACCTGACCGAGGTTGAGACAGCGCTTCGCAACATAGTTGAAAACGCACGCCGAACGAATGACGTCATTGCAAGAATTCGCACCATGGCCCTGCGCAGACCCGCGGAAGAATGTGACCTGATCCTCAATGATGTGATACGCGAGGCAGTGCAGTTCACGAATCATGAACTCAAGAGGCATTCCGTGGTGCTGAGGTTGGGTCTTGATCGCGGGCTGTTCGCAGTCCGGGCAGACCGTGTTCTGATACAGCAAGTGATCGTCAACCTGGTAATGAATGCTGCACAGGCAATGTCTTCGGCAAATTCTACAGCCCGTGCTCTCAGTATTCGCACTAAAAACCTTCCCGATTCGAGAATCAAAGTCGAAATTTTTGACACTGGGCCCGGCATTGCACCAGAGCATCTGGAAAAGCTTTTTGAGAGTTTTTTCACTACCAAGCCCACGGGAATGGGCATGGGACTGCCTATCTGTCGCACCATCGTCGAGGCCGCCGGTGGCTCAATCGAACTTGCCAATCGGGAGGATGGTGAACGGGGGGCGAGGATCACACTGACTTTTCCTGCCAAGGAACCTCTCAGCTAGAGAGGTTTAAGCTTCGACAGAGCGTCCTAGGCGAGATTGAGCCGCTGCCCGGCGCGTACCAAATCTGCGATCGTGGAGACTCTCATCTTTCGCATCGTATTCGCGCGATGGACCTTTACCGTGACTTCGCTCACCGATAACTCACCAGCGATCTGCTTATTCATCAGTCCTTTATAAACGCCTCCCATCACTTGTTTCTCGCGAGGAGTGAGGCATTCGTACCGCGCGCAAAGACACGCGAACTCCCGTTGTCTAGCCAAGCTCTCATGATGCTTTGCTAGCGCCTTGGCAACTGAGTCGAGAACATCCTGGTGGCGGAAAGGTTTTACCAGGAAGTCGACCGCGCCTGCCTTCATGGCACGAACTGACATTGGCACATCACCGTGGCCACTCATGAAAATGAACGGCATGCTCAACTCTGCCTCTGTCACTTGTTGCTGCACATCGAAACCGCTGTAACCACGCAACCTTACGTCAAGGAGCAAGCACCCTGCAGAACCCACAAGCGGGTGCTCTAACATCTCAGGAGGGTTTTCGAAATCTTGGACCACGTATCCTGCTGATCGTAACAGGCTGGACAGCCCGCCCCGAACCACCGCATCGTCGTCTACGACGAACACGATTGAGCGTTGGTTGAGAGCCGGGGGTTTTGAATTAGAAAATTCCATTGAGAATCCCACGAACATTTGGAAGAACAGCTTGAAGGCAGCCTGAAAGCCGGTGCGTCGCCGGCTAGACCACGCACGCGTTACGCATGTTACGGATTAGCCTACCGGACTCGGACTGTCCACCAGCGACAGATGAAGCCGTGGATCAGTGCGTACTCCTGGGAACCTGGGTTGTCTCGAACCCCGCGAATAGCCTCAACCAACACTCAGGTACATCGATATCAAGCCCGCCATCGTTTCGTCAAAAAGGCGTCTAGCGGACCATCACCTTTGTGGATGAGATCAGTGTATTTGATCTAAAACAAGCGCAGCTCCACCCATCAACGCGATTGAAACCAAAAACAAGGCCCGTCAAAAATCATTTTATAAGTCAAGACAGAATCTGGCGGACTCAGACTGTTGGGTCAACTCATACGATGGGATAGGTTTTGGTATTTATTAACAGAAATCAATTAGATAATAAATCTTAACGGTAGAAAACATTTTTTGTAGCCATCGCCCTTTCCTCGATCGAGTATTTGCAACCGTTGTATCACGGTAAGGGCCAGCGTTTACCCATCTATTATCCGCGCTTATGAACAGCACCTGCACTTTTACACGATAAATGATCCGATGAAGGTCGACTCTAAACCCGTACTTCGATTGTTCTCAGCGTCAGCTCACGGGTGAAACTTAGCAGCGCTCAATGCGAAGTGACGTCGGTCTAGTTCATGGAAAAGCATTTTCGTCGGGGGCATTGGTACGTAGCAGACTCCGCTGTACCGATCATCACGATGAGTGCGGTTATTGACTAGCGACATCTGTAACGCTAAGCGGTTGATCGCTTACGTGCTCCTTAAGATGTTCGATGAACGCGCGCACCGAGGGAGAAACGTTATCGCGAGAGGGGTACACCGCAAAAATACCAATAGGAGGATCAACCGCCCAATCAGAGAGGCCGTCGACCAACCGTCCAGCCCTCAAATCATCCGCAACATGCCAATCAGCAAGAAGAGCGATGCCATGGCCATCCACGGCCATCTGACGGACCACCTCTCCCATGCTGGAAGCAAATCGACCTTCGATTCGCACAGTGTGCTGAACTCCAGCACGACTAAAAGTCCATCGACGCTGGTCGCCGATGATGAGTCCCACATGAGCCGCTAAATCCAGAGGGGAAGACGGCATCCCATGCTCCTCCCAATATTCAGGGGACGCGCACACCAGCCTTCGGCAAGAGACAATTTGCTGCGCTATCAGAGTCGAGTCCTGCAAGGCTCCATAGCGGATCGCCAAATCAACGCCTTCCGCGACCAGATCCACCATTCTGTCGGTCAGGTCCAGTTCGACGGACACTCCTGGATATCGACGCAGGTAACTGCTCACGACTCTCGACAGGTAACTGTGAGCAAAGGTCGCAGATGCGGTAATCCTCAAAGGGCCTGATATCTCGGCGGTGTCAGACAACTCTCGCTGTGCCTTTTCGACGCTGACGAGGATCATCATTACATGCTGATGAAATTGCTCACCGTAGGTCGTCGGGCTCAGCCGTCGGGTAGTTCTATTGAACAACCTGTGCCCCACCCGATCCTCCAGGGCGAGCAACCGCTTACTGCCGCCGGCCGCCGTGATGCGTAACTTATCCGATGCTGCACGGATGGAACCGCTCTCATAGACGGCAGCGAAGAATCGCAATTCATCAATTGAGTCAAACATTGATTAACAACCTTTACGACCGTGAGACGCAACGATTATCGCCTATTCGTTCCGCAAACTCGATGATAGTTTTGGGCAAATATTACTCACCGAGTGGACCCATCATGCAAGCGATTGTGATAAACGAGCACGGCGATTCACAAGTATTTGAAGATTTACAACTACCCAACTTAACCCCACGCCCCGGACACGTTGTGATTGAGGTGCGCGCTACCAGCGTCAACCCAGTGGATACGAAGATTCGGCAGGGAAGCGAAGGAACAGCCGGCCTCACATTTCCAGCCGTCCTCCACATGGACGTGGCTGGAGTGATTAGCTCTGTAGGCGAAGGCGTCGACACATTCAAAGTCGGCGATGAGGTCTACGGCTGTGCAGGGGGTGTCGTCGGCATTCCTGGGGCCTTAGCCGAACAAATGGAAGCCGATGCAAATCTGATCGCCATCAAGCCGAAATCTTTGTCGTTTGGCGAGGCGGCCGCCCTCCCCTTGGTCTCTATCACGGCATGGGAGGCGCTAGTCGATCGAGCATCGATCAAACCAATGGACGATGTGCTTATCCACGGGGGTACAGGTGGGGTTGGCCACATCGCGATTCAACTCGCCAAAGCGATGGGCGCACGGGTGACAACCACCGTATCAACCGACGAGAAGGCTCAGATTGCCAGAAGCCTTGGCGCTGACGAAGTGGCGAACTATCGTAGCGAATCCCCGGAGCAGTACAGTCAGCGCATCACAGATGGCAAGGGATTCGATACGGTGTTCGACACTTTCGGGGGCGAAGTACTGCAGAATTCGCTCAAAGCCGCAAAGCTCAAAGGCCACGTCATTTCGATCATCGGCTACGACACGTACGACCTTACAGACATGCATTTCAAAGGGCTGAAGCTAGACCTCGTTTTCATGCCTATACAGATCATTCATAACGTAGAACGAGAAAAGCACGGTGAAATCCTAAGGCGAGTGGCTGCTTTGGTCGATCGTGGCCAAGTTAAACCGCTCATTGACCAACGCTATCCATTCACCCGTCAGGGCGCCGGCGCAGCTCACGATCGGTTGGAGTCATCAAAGGCCATCGGAAAAATTGTAATTGCGCGCGATTGATGCACATTCGGGCACCTATCGTCCCACTACCCACCACTGAGGTTATGTTCATGAGTAGCCATTCAAAAAAATCTGAGCTGCTTT
>Ga0308163_10001035_pt1 | contig 35010 bp, 29 predicted proteins | sample PhyTR1_FD_201037 | JGI IMG/M metagenome (GOLD analysis project Ga0308163, IMG submission 201037) | Phyllosphere microbial communities from UC Gill Tract Community Farm, Albany, California, United States - DLSLT.R1 | ecosystem: Host-associated > Plants > Phyllosphere > Unclassified | place: USA... | reverse complement strand
GCTGGCTGCGCAACGTTCACCAACTTGTAACCCTCGCGCCACCTGATCGTCACGGCTCAAGGCCACTCTGTACTCCCGCACACGCAATGGGAGACAGGATATGCCTCGGCACTACGATGACTCGCACCAGCACAGCACCTCCAGCGTCAAGACCCGTCGCCAGCAGGAAGACCAGCGCCGTATGGCTTTTCGACGCGCAATCGAGACGTACTCCGAAGAGCGTCGCTTGAATCAGGAACTCTGCGACTACCTCGACGCCGCCTCGGCCAACTTCTGGCAGGGCGCTAGCGTTTCGGAAGGTGGCCGTCAAAGCGCTCCATCACCTCGCTGATCTGTGCACGTTCGGTGCGGATGAACGCCAGGAAGGCGTGAGCCACCGGCGACAGGCGCTTATCCCGCGCCTGCACGACGCACCAGCTTCGATACAGCGGCAACTCGGCCACTGGTAACTCTTGCAGCATGCCGGTGGCCAGTTCCAAACTCAGCGCATGTCGCGTCAGCAGTGCAACACCCAGCCCCGCAACCACGCATTCGCGCTGCGCCTCCGCTGACGACACTTCCAGCGTGTGCTCAAAGTGAATACGCTTCTCCTTGAAATATTCTTCGCACGCCTTGCGGGTTCCCGAGCCCGGTTCGCGAACCACCAGTGTCTGGCCCTCCAGGTCTTTCAGTCCCGGGTTTGGCAGCAGGCATAACGGATGGTCCGGGCGAGCCACCGCCACAATGGGGTTGTTCAGGAAGGGCAAAAATTCCAGCCCCATGTCCTGCGGCACCATCGACATCACCACCAGGTCGTCTCGGTTATCAGACAGTCGGCGGATCACCTGCGCACGATTGACTACAGTCAGATTGAGCATGACTTCGGGGTACTGGCGCTTGAACGCGGCAAACAGGTGCGGCACGAAGTATTTCGCGCTGGATTCAATCGCCAGCTTCAATTGCCCCTGCAGTGATCCCTGCATGTCAGACAGCTGCATATCAAGGTTTTCCAGCCGTCCGAAGATGTCGCGACTGGCGAGTTGCAGCGCTTGCGCGGCTTCGGTCAGGTACAGCTTTTTGCCTACATATTCGAAAAGCGGCTGGCCGATGAGCTCTTCCAATTGACGAATCTGCAGGCTGACAGCGGGTTGCGTGAGTGACATTTCCTCAGCCGCGCGACTGTATGAACGCAGATCGCACACCTCGTTGAAGATTCGCAGCTGACGCAATGTCATACGCATCAATGACTTACGCAATTTTAAATCGCTCCGCAAATGGCTGACTGCGTGACTATAAGGTTTTACTTATGTTTAACCCAATTTTTACTCATTTTTGTTAATTGCTGATTCGTCATAGGGTGGCCCCATCGCTGCGACGCAACATGCAGTAACGGAATGTCGCCACGTACTGACCGGGTTTCCGGTCCGTCTGCTCATCGGTCGAGGAAACGCCAGTGATAACAAAAATCCTGATCGCCAACCGTGGGGAAATCGCTGTTCGGATCGTGCGCGCGTGCGCCGAAATGGGCATTCGGTCGGTTGCGATCTATTCCGACGCGGATCGCCATGCGCTCCATGTTAAGCGTGCGGACGAGGCTTACGGCATTGGTTCTGAACCGCTCGAGGGTTATCTGAACCCGCGCAAGTTAGTGAACCTGGCCGTGGAAACCGGTTGCGACGCGCTGCATCCCGGTTATGGCTTCCTCTCGGAAAACGCCGAACTGGCTGAAATTTGCGCTGAACGTGGAATCAAATTCATCGGTCCGTCCGCTGAAGTGATTCGTCGCATGGGCGACAAGACTGAAGCGCGCCGCAGCATGATCAAGGCCGGCGTGCCGGTTACACCGGGTACAGAAGGCAACGTCGCCGACATTGCAGAAGCGCTGGTTGAAGGCGACCGCATTGGGTATCCGGTCATGCTCAAAGCCACCTCGGGTGGTGGCGGTCGTGGCATTCGTCGCTGCAACAGCCGTGAAGAACTGGAGCAGGCTTTCCCCCGGGTCATTTCCGAGGCGACCAAAGCGTTCGGCAAAGCTGAGGTCTTCCTCGAAAAATGTATCGTCAATCCCAAGCACATCGAAGCTCAGATCCTGGGCGACAGCTTCGGCAATGTGGTGCATTTGTTCGAACGCGATTGCTCGATTCAGCGTCGCAACCAGAAGCTCATCGAGATTGCCCCCAGCCCTCAGTTGACGCCCGAGCAGCGCGCCTACATCGGCGACCTGTCGGTACGCGCAGCTAAAGCTGTGGGTTACGAGAATGCCGGCACTGTGGAATTCCTCCTCGCCGAGGGCGAGGTGTACTTCATGGAGATGAACACCCGCGTTCAGGTCGAGCACACCATCACCGAAGAAATCACCGGCATCGACATCGTGCGTGAGCAGATCCGCATTGCGTCCGGTCTGCCGCTGTCGGTCAAGCAGGAGGACATCATTCACCGTGGTTTCGCGTTGCAGTTCCGGATCAACGCCGAAGACCCGAAGAACAACTTCCTGCCCAGCTTCGGCAAGATCACCCGTTACTACGCACCCGGCGGGCCTGGTGTACGCACCGACACGGCGATCTACACCGGCTACACCATTCCGCCGTTTTACGACTCCATGTGCCTGAAACTGATTGTCTGGGCGCTGACCTGGGAAGAGGCGATGGACCGTGGCCTGCGAGCGCTGGACGACATGCGCCTGCAAGGCGTGAAAACCACCGCCGCCTATTATCAGGAAATCCTGCGCAACCCGGAATTCCGCAGCGGCCAGTTCAATACCAGCTTCGTTGAAAGCCATCCTGAACTGACCAACTACTCGATCAAGCGCAAACCCGAAGAGCTGGCTCTGGCCATCGCCGCCGCCATTGCCGCCCATGCAGGCCTGTGAGGAACACGTAAATGTCCAAGAAAATCTTCGTCACCGACACCATCCTGCGCGACGCCCATCAATCGCTGCTGGCGACTCGCATGCGCACCGAGGACATGCTGCCGATCTGCGAAAAGCTCGACAAGGTCGGCTATTGGTCACTGGAAGTCTGGGGCGGCGCAACGTTTGACGCCTGCGTGCGTTTCCTGAAGGAAGATCCGTGGGAGCGTCTGCGTCAGCTGCGAGCGGCATTGCCTAACACTCGGCTTCAAATGCTCTTGCGCGGTCAGAACCTGCTGGGCTATCGCCATTACAGCGACGATGTGGTCAAGGCGTTCGTCGCCAAGGCCGCTGTCAACGGCATCGACGTGTTCCGCATCTTCGATGCCATGAACGATGTGCGTAACCTGCGCGTTGCCATTGAGGCCGTGAAAGCCGCAGGCAAGCATGCTCAGGGCACGATCGCTTACACCGTGAGCCCGGTTCATACCGTCGAAGCCTTTGTCGCTCAAGCCAAACAAATGGAAGCCATGGGTTGCGACTCCGTCGCGATCAAAGACATGGCCGGGCTGCTGACCCCATACGCGGCTGGCGAGCTGGTTAAAGCCCTTAAGGCCGAGCAGTCATTGCCGGTGTTCATTCACTCGCACGATACGGCCGGCCTGGCTGCGATGTGCCAGCTGAAAGCCATCGAAAATGGTGCTGATCATATCGACACCGCGATCTCGAGCTTCGCGTGGGGCACCAGCCATCCGGGTACGGAGTCGATGGTCGCCGCGCTGAAAGGCAGCGAATTCGATACCGGGCTTGATCTGGAACTGCTGCAGGAAATCGGTCTGTATTTCTACGCGGTGCGTAAGAAATATCACCAGTTCGAGAGCGAATTCACCGCAGTCGACACGCGTGTGCAGGTCAACCAAGTGCCGGGCGGCATGATTTCCAACCTCGCCAACCAGCTCAAAGAGCAGGGCGCTCTGAACCGCATGGGCGAAGTCCTGGCGGAAATTCCCCGTGTTCGCAAGGACCTCGGCTACCCGCCACTGGTGACCCCGACCTCGCAGATCGTCGGTACTCAAGCGTTCTTCAACGTGTTGGCTGGCGAGCGCTACAAGACCATCACCAACGAAGTGAAGCTTTACCTCACGGGCGGTTACGGCAAGGCGCCGGGTCAGGTCGACGAGAAGCTGCGCCGTCAGGCGATCGGTAACGAAGAGCTGATCGACGTGCGTCCGGCCGACCTGTTGAAGCCTGAAATGACCAAACTGCGCGGCGAAATCGGCGCACTGGCCAAATCCGAAGAAGACGTGCTCACATATGCGATGTTCCCGGACATTGGCCGCAAGTTCCTCGAAGAACGCGCAGCCGGCACGCTGACGCCGGAACCGCTGTTGCCGATTCCGGAGCCGGGCACCGTGGCGAAAGTGAGCGGCGAAGGCGTTCCGACCGAGTTCGTCATCGACGTGCACGGCGAAAGCTACCGCGTCGATATCACGGGTGTGGGCGTCAAAGCCGAGGGCAAGCGCCACTTCTACCTGTCCATCGACGGCATGCCGGAAGAGGTGGTATTCGAACCGCTCAACGAGTTCGTCGGCGGTGGCATCGGCAAACGTGCCCAGGCCAGCAAGCCGGGCCACGTCAGCACCACCATGCCGGGCAACATCGTCGATGTGCTGGTCAAGGAAGGCGACACGGTCAAGGCCGGTCAGGCGGTGCTGATCACGGAAGCGATGAAGATGGAAACCGAGGTTCAGGCCGCTGTTTCCGGCAAGGTCGTCGCGATCCATGTGGCCAAGGGCGATCGCGTGAACCCTGGCGAAATTCTGGTCGAGATCGAAGGCTGATCCCGACGCTGCAACGATAAACAGCCTCCCGCGCGCAGACGCGGGAAAGGCTGACGGTTACCTCTGGGGGAGCTCTCGTGGCTCCTCTTTTTTTTGCCCGGAAATGAGTACTAAAGCTTTTTGTACAGCTGATGAAATTTTAGAAACACTTCCTTGAACGACATTTTTCCGCGTCACCGACAGGCGCCGCTGCAACGCATAAAGCAGGTCTATAGCGTGCGCAACTGCTCGAGCGAATTGATCTGCTGCCCGTCCTTGAAGTTATCCACAGCCAGCCACGCTTTGAACGCTGTTTCCAACGGCGGCCATTCGCTGTCGAGGATCGAGAACCAGGCCGTGTTGCGGTTTTTGCCCTTCACCACCATGTGCTGGCGGAAGGTGCCTTCGAAGCTGAAGCCAAAGCGCTCGGCGGCACGCATAGAACGGGCGTTGTCGGCGTTGCACTTCCATTCCAGGCGACGGTTGCCCAGTGCGAATGATTCCTTCGCGAGCAGGTAGACCGCCTCGGTGCTCTTGGGCGTGCGCTGCATCGAGGCGCCGAACGTCACATGGCCGATTTCGATGCGACCCTGGCTCGGGACGATGGACATCAGGCTGAGAAATCCGTCCAGCACGCCGGTCTTCTGATCGACCACGGTGTAGAACCAAGGGTCGGTCGACGCTTGAAGGCCAGTGAGGTAGTCCTCAAAGGCACCCCGTTCAGTGAACGGGCCTATGGCCAGGTAATCCCAGAGTTTCGGATCGGCGCCGGGGCCTTCCAGTGCTTGCCACAAACCGTCCGCATGACGCGCTGCGTCGAGTTTTTCCAGGCGAATGAAGCGTCCTTGCAGCGTGCGTGTGTCCGGCAGCTTCGCCGATTGCCAATGTTCAAGGTTCGACATGATCGGATTCCAGTCCTACAGCGGTTTGCGAAATTGAATGTAGCCAGGGCGTTCGGCAATGCGTTCGTACAGCTGAATGGCGGTGGCGTTGGTTTCGTGGGTCAGCCAGTGGACCTTGTCGGCCCCGCCGTTCTTCGCCGCGACGTACACATACTCGATCAGCTTGCGACCGACGCCTGTACCCCGTTGCTCGGGGACGACCAACAAGTCCTGTAGGTAGCAGGAGTAGTTGATGCTCCAGTTCGAGCGGTGAAAGATGAAATGCACCATACCGACGGCGTTGCCGTCTTCCCAGGCGAGCGCCGCGTGAGTGGGTTCGTTGCTGTCGAGAAAACGCCGCCAGGTGCTATCGGTCACGGCGTCCGGCAATTCGGTTTTATAGAACGTCAGGTAGGCCTTCCACAATGGCAACCAAGCGTCATGGTCGGCGGCGGTGACGGGGCGGATTTCTACATCAGACACGGGTTTCTCCTTGGCTCATCAAGCGAGCGATTTCCTGATCGTTTTGATCCTGGCTGGCTGTCAGGCCTTTGCTGACGCCGGCGATGTCTTCGGCGCTGCGGTTCTGGTTGAGCTTGCGCTTACCTTCCAACCGCTCGATTGGAATGGCAAAACCAACGATGCCGTTGAGCATTTTCTGAATGTAGTCATCCGGAGCGTCGCTCACGGCCCAAGGCTCGGCGCGAGCCGCCTCGTGTTTGTCCGTCAGACCGCTGACCACGCCCAGCAGGCGCTCGGGATCGGTGAAGACTTCGGCGCGACCGTAAGCGTGGACAGCCAGGTAATTCCAGGTTGGTACGACTTTGCCGTGTTCAGCCTTGGCAGCGTAGAACGAAGGGCTGACGTAGGCGTCGGGACCTTGAAAAATCACCAGCACCTCTGTGCCTGACGCCAGTGTTTTCCACTGTAGATTGGCTTTGGCCAAGTGGCCGGTCAGCACGCCGTGGGTGCCCTGCGCGGGATCGAGCAGCAGCGGGACGTGGCTGGCTTGCAGGCCGTTTTCGTCAAAGGTGACCAAGGTTGCCAGGCGCGTGCCGTCGATCTGGCGGTGCAGGCTGGCGAGATCCGCATCGTTGAAATAGCTGGGTGTGTACATGAGATTTTCCTTGGCGATTGGCCTAATCCTAGGCAGCCTATTGGTCTGTTGTAAGAACCATTAATGGTCAATTTCATAGGACCAATTCGATGCCCGTCGCCACGCCTTCCTTGACATTTGATTTCGCCGGTATCGAACTGGATCGCCGGCAGGGCTTGAGCCGTCAGCTGTATCAGGCGCTGCGCGAGCGCATTCTTGACGGGCGTTTAAGCAGCGGAACCCGCTTGCCCGCTAGCCGCGATCTGGCGGCTTCGTTGTCCATTTCCCGCAACAGCGTGATGCGTGCCTACGACCAGCTTTACGCCGAAGGCTTCACCGATGGCCGCATTGGCGACGGCACCTATGTCGCGCAATTGCCGGACAAACCGACGCCTGCAAAAAAACTATCCACAAAAGTGTCCACAGGGTTATCACCAGGCTTATCAACAGCTTTATCCACAAAATCGTCAGATCATGCTGGTGATTTATCCAGTAAAGTTATCCACAGTGCTTCGATGGACCTGCTGGAACGGCACCATTTGAGCGCTCACAAAACCGGTTTGCCACGCGCTTTTCGCGTGGGCGTTCCGGCGTTCGATTTGTTCCCTTTTGATGTGTGGGGCAAGCTCCATGCGGCTTTCTGGCGAAAACCGGGTTTGCATCAGTTGGGGTATGGCGATCCGGCCGGTGAGTGGCGGCTGCGGGAACTGATCGCGGTGTATTTAAGAACATCTCGTGACTTGCAGTGTGCGCCTGAACAAATTGTGATCACCAGTGGCGCTCAGCAGGCAATTGCCCTTTGTGCACAGTTGCTGTTGAACAACGGAGACGGCGTGGCGATTGAAAATCCGGGGTATCGCGCGGCGGGTCACGCGTTTGCGGTTGCAGGCGCAACATTGTTCGGAATGCCGGTGGACGCCGAAGGCATGCGATGCCCTGATTCGAACGACAGCCGCTGCAAGGTGGCGTATGTGACGCCGTCCCATCAGTACCCGTTGGGCGTCACGATGAGTCTGGCGCGTCGCCTGGATTTGCTGGCCTGGGCTGAACGGACACAAGGCTGGATCGTGGAGGACGACTATGATGGCGAATACCGTTACAGCGGCGCGCCTCTGGCACCGCTGGCGGCGCTGGATCGGCACGGGCGGGTGCTCTATGTGGGCACCTTCGGCAAGGTCGCTTTTCCGGCGTTGCGTCTGGGGTACCTGGTGCTGCCCCGTAATCTGGTCAAGCCCTTCAGCCAACGCCGTGCCGTGGACATGCGGCATTCGGAGATCGGCACTCAGGCGGTCATGGCCGAATTCATAGCGTCGGGTCACTTTCAACGGCACATCCGGCGCATGCGTCGTGCAGCGCTGAATCGACGCGATGCCTTGCTGGCGGGTTGGCCTCAAGACTTGCCCGGCTGCAGTCCGATGCCCAAGCCGTTGGCGGGCTTGCATGTGACCGTGGCGGTCGAAAGCCAGGCCCGTGAGCAGGAATTGGTGGCTAAGGCAGAAAGCGTCGGCGTTGAGGTGGCCCCGCTGAGCGATTACTGGTTACCCGATTCCGATACGCCTGTGGATAAACGCGCGGGGCTGGTGCTGGGTTTCGCGGCGGTGCCGGAAGCGGACATTGCCTCGGCGCTGGAGCGGCTGCGTGGTGTATGGCTATGAGCTGCGCACCTCACCTGTAGGAGCGCGCTTGCCCGCGATTGCGTTATTTAAGTCGCCTTATCGTGTGCTGACCCACCGCGATCGCGAGCAAGCTCACTCCTACAGGGGCGTGGATCTCTCCGCACCCCAGCATTTACGGGCGTATACTCGTGCCCATTGCAACCATTTCCTGAGATACGTCCATGAGCCTTCCTCTTTCTGCGACGCCGGAACGCAAGTTCGGTACGCCGCTGACTGCCTTCGTTTTATTGGTGATCGGTGCTTTGTTTCTTCAGTCCGCGGTCGGCGGCAAGCAAGTGCTGCTGTTGATCGTCGGCGCGGCGCTGGGCTTGACGCTGTATCACGCCGCGTTCGGTTTCACGTCTGCCTGGCGGGTGTTCATCAATGAGCGTCGCGGCGCGGGTCTGCGCGCGCAGATGGTGATGCTGGCCATCGCCGTCGTCCTGTTTTTCCCGGCCCTGGGCGCAGGCACATTGTTCGGCACACCGGTCACCGGACTGGTGGCGCCAGCCGGCGTTTCCGTGGTCTTTGGCGCGTTCATTTTTGGCATCGGCATGCAGATGGGGGGCGGATGTGCATCGGGCACGCTGTTTACCGTGGGCGGTGGCAATGCGCGGATGCTGGTAACGCTGCTGTTCTTCATCGTCGGTTCGGTGGTGGCGACCCATCACGCCGACTGGTGGTTCTCGCTGCCCTCGTTTCCGGCAACTTCCATCGTCAAAACCTTCGGCGTGATGCCTGCCCTGATCATGAGCCTATCGCTGTTCGCCGTGATCGCGCTGGTCACCATCACGCTGGAAAAGCGCCGCCATGGCGAGCTGGAAGCCGCAGTCACCAGCGAGCACGTGGGCTTGCGTCGTTTTCTGCGCGGTCCATGGCCCTTGGTGTGGGGCGCCGTTGCGCTGGCATTGCTCAACTATGCAACGCTGGCGCTGGCTGGTCGTCCTTGGGGCATCACCTCGGCGTTCGCCTTGTGGGGCGCGAAGGTCGCCAGCAGTCTGGGCGTAGATGTCGGCAGCTGGGTGTTCTGGCAGATGCCTGCCAACGCCAAGGCGCTGGCCGCGCCGGTGTGGGAAGACATCACGACAGTCATGGACATCGGCATCATGCTGGGTGCGGCGGTGGCAGCGGGGCTTGCAGGACGCTTCTCGCCAAGCCTGAAGATCCCGACCCGTTCGCTGGTAGCGGCGGTGATCGGTGGCTTGTTGCTGGGCTACGGCTCGCGTCTGGCCTACGGCTGCAACATTGGCGCGTACTTCAGCGGTATCGCGTCGGGCAGCCTGCATGGTTGGTTGTGGCTGATTGCAGCGTTTGCGGGTAATGCCGTGGGTGTGCGGATGCGTCCGTTCTTCTTTGAAGGTGAGCGTCGTCCGGTGGTTTTAAGCGGCTGCTGATCAACGGCGTCACACGCTCCAATGTGGGAGTGAGCTTGCTCACGAAGAGGCCGGTGCAGCCGAAAGGTAGCCATCGGATGTACCGCAGTCTTCGCGGGCAAGCGCGCTCCTACAGGGCCTGATTACTGGCTGATCTGCTCCTTCGCCACCTTGGCAATGTTCTCGGACGTAAACCCGAACTTCGCCTGCAGCTTCTCGATCGGGGCGGAGGCGCCGAAGGTGTTCATCACGATCTTCGCACCCGTCTGACCCACATAACGGTCCCAGCCTACTGGGCCGGCCTGTTCCACGACCACGCGCGCCTTCACGTTCGGCGGGAATACGCTGTCACGGTAATCCTTGTCCTGATCCTCGAACAGCTCCCAGCTCGGCATTGACACCACGCGCGCCGCTACGCCGTCAGCCTTCAGTTTTTCGAAGGCCTCGACAGTCATGCCCACCTCGCTGCCCGTGGCGATCAGGATCACGTCCACTTTGTCTTTCACCGCGTCGGCGAGCACATAGGCGCCTTTGGCGACGTTTTCGGCGCTGGCGTATTTCGAGCGGTCCAGGGTCGGCATCGGTTGACGAGAAAGCACCAGGCAGCTTGGGCGATGAGTCTGCGCCAGCGCGACTTTCCAGGCTTCAGCGGTTTCGTTGGCATCACCCGGACGCAACGTCAGCAAACCGGGCGTGGCACGCAGTTGCGTGAGGTGCTCGATAGGTTGGTGAGTCGGGCCGTCTTCGCCGACACCAATGGAGTCGTGGGTAAAAACGAACACCACCGGCAGTTCCATGATCGACGCCAGACGAATTGGCGGCTTCATGTAATCGCTGAAGACCAGGAAGGTCGAGGTGTATGGCCGGATGTAGGACAACGCCAGTCCGTTGGCAATCGAGCCCATGGCGTGTTCGCGGATGCCGAAATGCAAGTTGCGGCCGCTGTAACTGCCTGCCTCGAAGCTGCCGGCGCCCTCAAACGTCAGGTTGGTTTTGGTGGAAGGGGACAGGTCCGCCGATCCGCCAATCAGCCACGGGATTTGCTGGGCAAAACCGTTGAGGACTTTACCGCCCGAGGCACGCGTGGCGAGCCCTTTGGCGTCGGCGTCGAAGCTGACCGCGGTGTTGCGCCAGCCCTCTGGCATTTCACCCGCGCGCATACGTTTGAGTTCGTCGGCCAGTGCCGGCTGATCTTTCTCGAAACGGGCAAACGTCTCTTGCCAGGCATCGTGATCGCCGCCGTTGCGGCTCAACAGCGCATCGCGCAAGTAATGGCGCGCTTCGTCGGGCACCAGAAAGCTGCTGTTTTCATCCCAGCCGTAGGCTTTTTTGGTCAGCTTGATTTCATCTTCGCCCAGCGGTTCGCCGTGCGCGGATGCAGTGTTGTGTTTATTCGGCGAGCCGTAGCCGATCACGCTGTCGACCACGATAAGCGTCGGTGCGTCGTCGGTCTGCTGGAAGGTCTTGATCGCTTCTGCGAGGGCCGCCGCGTCGTTGGCGTCCTTCACATGCAGGGTTTTCCAGCCATAGCCTTCAAAACGCTTCCGAGGATCGTCGCTGTAGGCCAGTTCCGTGTGGCCTTCGATGCTGATGGTGTTGTTGTCGTAGATCCAGCACAGGTTCGACAGCTTGAGGTGGCCAGCCAGTGAGGCCGCTTCGGCGGTCACGCCCTCCATCATGTCGCCGTCGCCGCATAGCACGTAAACGTTGTAATCGAACAGCGTGGCGCCCGGTTTGTTGAAACGCTCGCCCAGCCACCGCTCGGCCATCGCCATGCCCACGCTGTTGGCGCATCCTTGTCCCAGCGGGCCGGTGGTGGTTTCAACGCCCGTGGTCATGCGGTACTCCGGATGGCCTGGGGTCTTGGAGTCCATCTGGCGGAATTGTTTGATGTCTTCCAGGCTCACCGCAGGTTTACCGGAGCGCTTGCCGTGCTCGTCGATCTCGACCACGCCGGCCAGGTGTAGCAGCGAATAAAGCAGCATTGACGCATGACCGACCGACAGCACGAAGCGGTCGCGGTTTGGCCAGTCAGGATGTTCGGGGTGATAGCGCAGGAAATCTTTCCACAGTGTGTAGCCGACCGGTGCCAGTGCCATGGGTGTGCCGGGGTGACCCGAGTTGGCCTTCTGCACGGCATCCATCGCCAGGGTGCGAATGGTGTTGATGGTCAGTTGGTCGCGTTCGCTGTGTTCTTCGATGGAGTGAGAGGTTGAAGACGAGCCCATTACATTCTCCTCGTGACAAGTGGCTGAAGCATCCAGATAGGTGTTGAGCACGCGCGCAGCGGGTTCGTTCCATGAAATCTCTGTCACCCGACCGGGGCGAACGATTTATCGCTGAAATGTTTCAGTTGCGAACCAAGCAAGCCATCTGCATTCGAATGCCCTTGAGGTCAGCGTGTGTCGCTCGACCGATGAGCTAACAGACGGGGGTGGCCTTTGCAGGAAACGATCATCAAGAAATACAGGGCCATGATCAGGACCTTCACCTACATCGGTTGGTCGCTGTTCTGGCTATTGATCTGGGATGTCATCGTCACAGCCGATTTCATGCTCTACCTGGAGCGCAAGATCACATTGCCGTCGATGCCGCTGACCCTGCTCGGTTCGGCATTGGTGGTGCTGACCAGCTTTCGTAACTCCAGCGCGTATAACCGATGGTGGGAAGCGCGAACGTTATGGGGGGCTTTGGTCAACAATTCCCGCAGCTTCGCACGGCAGGTACTGACGCTGATCGACGACGAAGGCGAACTGAACCCGGTCAAGGCTGTGCTGCTGCGTCGGCATGTGGCCTACGTTGAATGCCTGTCGGCGCACTTGAAAGGAAGCGATTGCGGGGAAGACGTGACGGCCATGATTCCTCGCGAGGAATACGAGCGTCGTAAGCGCACCAACAACTTTCCGAACGACATCCTTAACGAATCCGCCGCGATCATCGCGAGCGAATACAAGGCCGGCCGACTGGACAGCATTCGTCTGGAACGGCTGGAGGCGACGTTGGTCGAGATTTCCAATTGTCAGGGCGGCATGGAGCGGATCGCCAATACGCCACTGCCTTATCCGTACGTGACCTTTCCACGATTGTTCATCACGTTGTTCTGCATCATCGTGCCGATCGGCCTGGTGGAAACGCTGGGCTGGTTCACGCCGTTGGCGTCGACAGTCGTAGGCTTCATGCTGCTCGCCATCGAAAAGATCGGCAGCGACCTGCAAAGCCCGTTCAAGGCGTCTGAGCACGAAATTCAGATGAAGGCGCTGTGCGACAACATCTCCGGGAATCTGAATTCGATGCTGCGTGATGCCACTGAGAAGCAGCGGTAAGCTGCAAGCTGTAAGCCGCTAGTGGCGTATTCCGCTTTCTGATCGTTCCCATGCTCCGCGTGGTAATGCCGCCCGTGACGCTCGGCGTCAACAAGCAGCAGTAAACAGTCTGTAGGAGCGCGCTTGCCCGCGATGGCGTTGTGTCAGTGTCAGCTGTGTGTTTGACACGACGCATTCGCGGGCAAGCGCGCTCCTACAGGACGTTCAGGTGCCGGATTTGATCTTGGTCCACACCCGTGTCCGTGCGCGTTCGGCCTCACGCGGCAGCGGCGTCAGCGTATACAGCGTTTTCATTGCCTCGGCGGTCGGGTACAGGTTGGGGTTGTTGCGAATCGCCGGATCAACCAGTTCAGTCGCGTCCTTGTTCGGGTTCGGGTACCCGACAAAGTCGCTGATCGGCGCGATGACCTTCGGTTGCAACAGGTAGTTGATGAACGTGTGGGCGTCTTCCACATCCTTGGCGCCTTTCGGAATTGCCAGCATGTCGAACCAGATCGGCGCGCCTTCCTTCGGCAGACGCATGTCCACCACGACGCCGTTCTTGGCTTCCTTCGCGCGGTTGGCCGCTTGCGAGAAGCTGCCCGAATAACCCACGGCCACGCAGATGTCGCCGTTGGCGATGTCAGCCATGTACTTCGACGAGTGGAAGTAGGTGATGTAAGGGCGGATTTTCATCAGCAAGGCTTCCGCCTTGTCGTAGTCCTTAGGGTTCTTGCTGTTGGGATCCAGCCCAAGGTGCTGCAAGGCCAAGGGCAGAATTTCTGAAGGGGAGTCGAGCAGCGTCACGCCGCACTGCTTCAGTTTGCTGATGTTCTCTTCCTTGAAGATCAGGTCCCAGCTGTCCACTGGCGCGTTTTCGCCCAGCACGGCCTTGACCTTGTCCGGGTTGAAACCGATCAGGATGGTGCCGTACATGTAGGGCACGGCAAACTTGTTGCCCGGATCGTTGGCTTCCAGCAGTTTCATCAGCTTGGGGTCGAGGTGCGAATAATTGGTCAGCTTGGACTTGTCCAGAGGCTGAAACACGCCAGCCTCGATCTGCTTGGCCAGAAACACGTTGGACGGCACCACGACGTCATAGCCCGAGTTGCCTGTCAGCAGCTTGGCTTCCAGCGCTTCGTTGGTGTCGAAAATGTCGTAGATGAGCGGGATCTTGGTGTCTTTTTTGAAGTTTTCCAAAGTCTGCGGCGTGATGTAGTCGAACCAGTTGTAGACCCGCAGGGTTTTTTGCTCGTCGGCGTGCGCCGCGCCGCCCAGCATGGCCACGCCAGATGTCGCCAGAAGCGTCGATGCGATAAAGCGCTTGAGTCTGTTCATCGTTGTCTCTCTTGTTCGGAGGTAGAGGGTCAGACGCGTTCGAAACCTTCCAGCACGTTCACGGCGTTAATGCCGATTTCTTCGACGGCATAGCCGCCTTCCATCACAAACAGCGTGGGCTTGCCCAGGCGCGCGATGCGCTCGCCCATGCGCAGGTAATCCGGGCTGTCTAGCTTGAATTGCGAGATGGGGTCGTCCTTGTAGGTGTCCACACCAAGCGACACCACGATGACGTCCGCACCGTAGCGTTCGATCTCGCCGCACGCTTGCTCCAGCGCCGCGCTCCACTGCGTCCAGTCGCTGCCCGCCGCCAATGGATAATTGAAGTTGAAGCCTTTGCCAGCGCCTTCCCCCAGCTCGTCTTCATAGCCGAGAAAAAACGGGAATTCCGCTTCGGGGTGACCATGAATGGAAGTGAACAGCACGTCGTTGCGTGTGTAGAAAATCGACTGGGTGCCGTTGCCGTGGTGGTAGTCCACGTCAAGGATCGCCACCTTCTTGTGACCTTGGTCGAGGAAGGCCTGAGCCGCGATGGCCGCGTTGTTCAGGTAGCAATAGCCGCCCATGACATCGCTGGCAGCGTGGTGCCCCGGCGGACGGCACAAGGCGAACGCGCTGCGGGCGCCGTTTTGAATCGCAGCTTGGGCGGTGAGGGCAACCTGGGCTGCGCTGTAAGCGGCCTGCCAGGTGCCTGCGGTAATCGGGGCGCCCGCGTCAAAGGTGTAATAGCCCAACTGACCGTGCAGGCTGGTGGGGATGACCGACCGCAGCGTCCGCGCAGGCCAGGTGTAAGGCAGCAGATCGCCTTCAGGGTCGGTTTCGGCCCAGCGCGCCCATGCGCTTTTGAAGAACTCCAGAAACGCTTGGGTGTGAATGCGTTCGATCGGCGCAATGCCGAAATCCTGTGGGCCTTCCACGGCGCCGATTTCGCGATCTTTGACGCGCTGCAACACGTGATCGGCGCGCGACGGCATCTCGAAGCAGGGCATCAGCTTGCCGTCGATCAACTCGCAGCGGCCATGATGCAGATGGTGATCGTCTGAATAGATCGTCAGCATTTTCTTGTTCTCCTGGGGCTAAAGTCGTCCTACATTCTTGTGGCGCAAGGCCTTTTGGAGAACGACGGAAACGGCCAAAAGGGGATTATTGCGGCCATAAACGCTGTCCGTAAATCGCCCCTAAATGAGGCGAGCTGCCCTTTTTCGAGGCGTCTTGGTCTTTATGGACTGCAATGTTCTCTGTGGGAGCGAGCTTGCTCGCGAAGACTGAAGCTCAGTCACTGAAGATGTGCCGGGTGTACGGACGATTTCGTGAGCAAGCTCACTCCCACAGGGATTCGGTGGCCGGAGAAACGGCATTCACACCCGAAACTGACTCGGCGCCACGCCGCTCCAGCGGATGAAGGCATGTCGAAAGCTCGCGGTTTCGCTGAATCCCAACGCTTCAGCGATGCGATGAATCGGCAACTGTTCGTCCTGTAGTAATTGCTTGGCCCGCTCGAAGCGTAGTTCGTCCAGCAATTGTTGGTAGCTGCTGCCCGTGGCCTTAAGATGACGGCGCAAGGTGCGTTCGGAGCAGTTCATTTTGTGCGCAAGCACGCCCAGGCTCGGCGTCTGGTCAAGCTGCCCGGCGAGCAAATGACGAATCCGGCCCAGCCAGGCCTGACGCCCAGTGAACTCGATGTTCTGAAGACGGCAGCGCTCGCGCATGTCGCGGTGGGTAACGGGGTCGGCCAGGGCCAGCGGTTGGTCCAGCAAGCGTTTGTCGAACGCAAAGGCGTTGTCTTTGGCGTTGAAACGCAGCGGACAGTCAAAGCTCTCCCGGTAGCTGGCCTGATAATCCGGCGCGTCATGAGCGAAGCGCGCGCCAAGCAGCGGCAGCGCCTTGCCCAGCAGGTCATCGCAAATCACCTTCAACGACGCCATGCACAGCTCGGCATTAAATACCCGCAGACCCTCGTCATCGCGGTAGTCGCTGGCGCTGAACCAGATGCAGTCCCCGTCTTCGATCAACTGCAACTCGAACAGGGTGCCCAGCAGCGCCGGGTATTCCAGCGCCAGCCGCAAAGCGTCACCGAAAGTGCCACTGGTGAGCAGGGCGTAACCGAGAATCCCGTAGGACGACACATGCATGCGCCGTCCGAGCGGCAAGCCGATCTCCCTGCGCAGCGCGACAGCGTTGGCGCAGACCTGCATTTCCTGAAACGTCGTGATGCGAATGTCAGGCCGCTTCAAGTCCGCCTCGGTAATCCCGCTCCCGGCCAGCAACGCCTCGCTGCCCCAGCCCTCTGCCGAGAAGGTGTCGAGCACCAGCGAAACGGCGTTGAGTGTGGTGAGGTGCGAATGAAGCATGAGCGTGTTCCGATTGTTTTTTGATCGGAGTAGGGCAGCAAGAGGTGTGCCGTGTGGAGGGCGCGCGTTTTGACGATGGCGTGAGATTCGGCGTATTCGCCAGCAAGCCGGCTCCTACAGGATCTGTATTTCACCCTGAAATCGATGTCGAGCAGGGTTCTTGTAGGAGCCGGCTTGCTGGCGAAAGCGGGTTTGAAATCGCTGCTGCCGACAAGCAGGGCCACAATAGGGAATTAGAGCAGCTCCCCACACACATCCATCTCAACCAGCTGCCGCACTTCGTCTTGCGCCAATCCCGCGCCGATCAGTGCGTGCAGTTTGCCGAAGGCGGCTTCGCGGGTCATGCCGCCGCCGGACAGCACGCCGACATCGCGCAGGCGGCTGCCCGCTTCGTAGACATCCAGTTCAACGCCGCCTTCGTGGCATTGGGTGATGGCGACGACGCAGATGCCGTTTTCGCGGGCGCGCTGAAGGCTTTCCAGGAAGGCGGGGTTATCGCTGGGGCCGGTGCCGCTGCCGAAGCACTCAAGAATCAGACCCTGGATGCCGCTGTCGATCAGACCGTCCAGTTGGGCGGCGCCGATGCCGGGGAACAGCGGCATGACGGCGACGTTGGCGAGTTGTTTCGGCTGGCGATAATCCAGTGCGGTTGGCAGCGTGGAAGCCACTTCACCGCCTCGTGCCCGATTCAGTGCCGCAAAGGGGTTGCGGCCGAAGCTGCGGATTTTCGCGCAGCGGGTCGGCTGCAAAACCTCGCCGTGGAAATACAGATGTACGCCCGCTGGCAGACCTTTGCCCAATGCCTGCAACGCACCGTTGACGTTTTCCCAGGCGTCGCTTTCCGGAACGCCGGCGGGCAGCATGGAGCCCGTGAAGACCACCGGGGCACTCAGGCCCAACAACTGAAAGCTCATGGCGGCTGCGCTGTAGGCAAGGGTGTCGGTGCCATGCAGGATCAGTATGGCATCGCAGCCCGCCACGTCGATGGCATCGACCACCGCTTCGCGCAAACGCTGCCAGTACTGGGGCGTCATGTTGGCGCTGTCGATCAGCGGAGACATCTCGCGAAATTGCCACTTCGGCACCACCAGTGCCGGCTGGCCCACCAACTGCTCGGCCATGCGCGCCTCGAAACCCGAAGCTGGCGCAAGGCCGTTCCCGCTGGCCTGCATGCCGATGGTTCCGCCGGTGTAGAGCACCATGATTTGCGTGGCCGGTGAGTGGTTTTCGCGGTTCATGCCTGTCTCCCTGGACTGACTTTCTGATGATTAAGGGGTGTCGACCACTGCTTTGCCACGGGACGGTGCGGGCGTCGCAGCAGGCTGTTGATGCCCCGGTTTCGGCCACGCTGTGAGGTCCAGATCCAGGTCAGGAAACTGACTGGAGTCGAACACGGGCGTGTCGATGCCCGCCTTACGCTGTGCATCGTAGTCATTCAACAGGCGCAAACCAATCTTGAACAGCATGGCCAGGGCGATCAGGTTAACGAACGCCAGCAGGGTCATGGTGATGTCGGCGAAGGCGAACACGGTGCCCAGGTCTTCCACGGCGCCCCACAGGATCAACGCCAGCACCAGCGCGCGGTAGCTGATCAGCGCCTTGCGGCTTTCGCCGATCAGGAAGCGCAGGCTGTTTTCGCCCAAGTAGTAGTTGTAGAGGATCGAGGTGAAAACGAACAACGCCAATGCCACGCTGATGAACAGCTTGCCCCAGTCACCCACGACGGCAGCCAGCGAGTTTTGAGTCAGGGCGATGCCGTCTCCCTCGAAGCCCGGTGTATAAAACCCGGACAGCAGAATCAGCAGTGCGGTGCAGGTGCAGATTACGAACGTATCGAGGAACACGCTGAACGCCTGGACCACGCCTTGAGCGATCGGGTGTTGAACCTCGGCGACTGCCGCCACATTGGGTGCGCTGCCCAGACCGGCTTCGTTGGCGAACACACCGCGTTTCACGCCCATTACGATGGCGCTGCCGATCAGGCCGCCAAAGACTTCGTCCATTCCGAACGCGCTTTTGACGATGGTCATCAGCATGTGGGGGACCTGCTCGAACTGCACACCAATGACGTAGATCGTCACTGCGATGTACACCAGCGTCTTGATGGGCACCAGCAGGTCAGCCACTGCTGCAATACGCTTGATACCGCCGACGAACACCAGGCCCAATAGCACCGCCAGACCCACACCGGCATAACCGGGCGACACGCCGAATGCATCGTTGAGCGAGTGGGTCACCGCGTGGGATTGCAGGCCATTGAAGGCGAAGCCGAAGGTCACCAGCAGCAACACTGCCATGACCATGCCTAGCCAGCGTTTGCCCAGGCCGTGCTGGATGTAGTAGGACGGTCCGCCACGGTATTGCCCTTCGGCATCGCAGCGTTTATACAGCTGGCCGAGGGAGCATTCGAAGAAGCTGCTGGCCATGCCGACCAGAGCTGTCACCCACATCCAGAACACGGCACCCGGCCCGCCGAGCGTCACGGCGATGCCGACACCGGCGATGTTGCCCGCACCCACGCGTCCGGCAAGGCTGAGCATCAGGGCCTGAAACGAACTGAGTTGGCCCGAGCTGCTGCGCAGACTGTCGCGGAATACCGCAAACATGTGAAAGAAGTGGCGTAACTGAACGAAACGCGAGCGAATCGTGAAATATCCACCGAGCCCGACGATGAGCACGATCAGCAGTTTTCCCGAGAGGAAGTCGTTGATGACTTCAAGCATGTGTATTCCTCGCTTTTTTAGAGGGGGCGCACTATACCGATACGCGTTATTGGAGTCTTTATTCGGTTTTCCTGTTGCTGGTGTTCCTCTGGGCGATTGTGACTAACTCGTCATTCAAAAATTTCGGGTAAAAAAAAGGGCCTGGAAGCATCTACTTCCGGCCCTCAAAAGGGTGAGGGGTGTCTAGGCCCTCAGCCTGGTGATCGTCTTGCGGGTGAAGCGGGAGCTTCGGTGATCAGGCCTTCAGCGGCACCAATCGTGGGGCAATCATGTTTTCCGGGCGCAAGATGTCGGCGAGCATCACGTCGTCGAGCAAGCCTTCCTCACGCACCAGTTCCAGTACGCCGCGGCCTGTTTCCAGGGCGACGCGGGCGATACGGGTGGCGTTTTCGTAGCCGATGTACGGGTTCAGCGCGGTGACCAGGCCGATCGAGTGCTCGACCAGTTCGCGGCAACGCTGTTCGTTGGCGGTGATGCCGACGATGCAGTGCTCGCGCAGCATGTCCATGGCGCGTTGCAGCAGACGGATCGAGTCGAAGATCTTGTAAGCGATCAGCGGCTCCATCACGTTCAGTTGCAGTTGACCGCCTTCGGCCGCGATGGTCAGCGCCAGGTCGTTGCCCATGATTTCGAAGGCGCACATGTTTACGGCCTCCGGAATCACCGGGTTCACCTTGCCCGGCATGATCGAGCTGCCTGGCTGACGCGCTGGCAGGTTGATCTCGTTGATGCCGGTACGCGGTCCGCTGGAGAGCAGGCGCAGGTCGTTGCAGATCTTCGACAGCTTGACCGCAGTGCGCTTGAGCATGCCGGAGAACAGCACGAAGGCGCCCATGTCAGACGTGGCTTCGATCAGGTCGGCTGCCGGAACCAGAGGTTGGCCGCTGATGATCGCCAGGCGCTCAACCGCCAGATGCTGATAACCAGGGTCTGCGTTGATGCCGGTGCCGATGGCGGTGCCGCCCAGGTTCACTTCGGTCAACAGCTCAGGTGCCAGGCTGCGCAGACGGTTGAGGTCTTCGGTCAGCGTGGTGGCGAAGGCGCGAAATTCCTGGCCGAGGGTCATCGGCACCGCGTCCTGCAGCTGAGTGCGGCCCATTTTCAGGACGTGACTGAATTCCTGGCCTTTGGCCGCGAACGCCTGAATCAGGCTGTCGAGGCTGGCGAGCAGGGCGTCGTGACCCAACAGCAGACCCAGGCGGATGGCCGTCGGGTAGGCGTCGTTGGTCGACTGTGCCATGTTTACGTCGTTGTTCGGGTGCAGGTATTTGTATTCGCCTTTCGCATGGCCCATCGCCTCAAGCGCGATGTTGGCGATGACTTCGTTGGCGTTCATGTTGGTGGACGTACCGGCGCCACCCTGGATCATGTCGACGACGAACTGCTCGTGGAAGTCCCCGCGAATCAGGCGTGCACAGGCTTCGCTGATGGCCGCGTGCTTTTCGCTGCTCAGGTGGCCGAGCTGATGGTTCGCATCGGCGGCCGCTTGCTTGACCATGGCCAGACCGACAACCAGTTTCGGGTAGTGAGCGATCGGAACGCCGGAGAGCCGGAAGTTCTGAACGGCGCGCAGCGTTTGAATCCCGTAATACGCTTCAGCGGGTACTTCGAGGACGCCAAGCAGGTCTTTTTCGATGCGAAATGATGCAGCGGAGGACATGATAGAGAAGGTCTCAAGAAAGGCACGGACTAAGCCGGAACGCCTTTAATACTAGGCCTGTGGCCGATTGCGAACCAATGCTGTTAAGCGCTAGCCTATGCACAAACGGCATAATGTTGATGTGACGTTCGGATTGTGAAGAGCGTATGAACGACTTGAATTGCGCATGCTGTCCATCTGTGTAGGAGCGCGCTTGCCCGCGAAGGCGTTGTATCAGGCAACTACTGCGTGCCAGATGAACCGCGATCGCGGGCAAGCGCGCTCCTACAAGGACTTGAGGTCGTCGCTACGGATCTGCTTTTGTCCCTTCGGAGAGATTGATGAACCTGGAAAGCAAATGGCTGGAAGACTTCAGCGCGCTGGCCGCAACCCGCAGCTTCTCCCAGGCGGCGGAGCGGCGGTTCGTCACGCAGCCCGCCTTCAGCCGACGGATCCGTAGCCTTGAAGCCGCGCTCGGTCTGACGCTGGTCAACCGGTCGCGCACGCCGATCGAGCTGACGGCGGCGGGGCAGTTGTTTCTGGTGACGGCGCGGACGGTGGTTGATCAGCTGGGCGAAGTGCTGCGTCATCTGCATCACCTTGAAAGCGGGCAGGGCGAGGTCATGCAGATTGCGGCCGCGCATTCGCTGGCCTTGAGTTTCTTCCCGCGCTGGATCGCGCAACTGCGCAATGAAGGCCTGAACATCGCCACCCGGCTGGTCGCCACCAACGTGGGTGACGCCGTGCATGCGCTGCGTGAAGGCGGCTGCGATCTGATGCTCGCGTTTTATGACCCAGACGCGGCGCTGCAGATGGATGCGGAAATCTTCCCGTCGCTGCACCTGGGCATGACTGAAATGCTGCCGGTTTGCTCTGCGGACGCGCAAGGCAATCCGTTATTCGATCTCGAAGGCGAAAGCAGCGTCCCCTTGCTGGCCTACAGCGCAGGTGCCTTTCTGGGGCGCTCGGTGAACCTGCTGTTGCGTCAGCGCAATCTGCGTTTCACCACCGTGTATGAAACCGCGATGGCTGACAGCCTCAAGGGCATGGCGCTGCAAGGGTTGGGTATCGCCTGGGTGCCTCGGCTCAGCGTCGCGGCCGAGCTGGAGCGCGGTGAACTGGTGGTGTGTGGCGGGCCTCAATGGCACGTGCCGCTTGAGATCCGTCTGTATCGCTGTGCGCTGGTGCGCAAGGCGAACGTGCGGTTGCTGTGGCGTAAGCTTGAAGGGGGCGCCGCGCAGACTGGCGCTTGACCTTGAGGTCAGTAAATCCGGGGCTTGCCATCGAAATGAGAGCGGCTGACAGGAGGTCGTCAGCGTTCTGTTAAACGGCACTCTTTGCGGTATACTGCGCGGCCTTTGGCCGGTTCGACTGGTCATAATTCGTACGACAAGCCACGCCGGTCTTCCCGCGTGGCTTGTTGTTTTTAGACGCGCCTGCGGGCGCCCGATGAAGAGGCACGACGATGAGCGCACTGGTTGGCGTGATCATGGGCTCCAAGTCCGATTGGTCCACCCTTAGCCACACCGCCGACATGCTGGAAAAGCTCGGCATTCCGTACGAAGTCAAAGTGGTTTCGGCCCATCGCACGCCGGACCTGCTGTTCCAGTACGCCGAAGAGGCCGAAGGCCGTGGCATCGAGGTGATCATCGCCGGTGCTGGCGGTGCTGCTCACTTGCCTGGCATGTGCGCCGCCAAGACTCACCTGCCCGTGTTGGGCGTTCCGGTGCAGTCTTCGATGCTGTCGGGTGTTGATTCGCTGTTGTCCATCGTGCAGATGCCGGCGGGCATCCCGGTCGCGACCTTGGCCATCGGCAAGGCTGGCGCGATCAACGCCGCGCTCCTCTCGGCCAGCATCCTGGGCGCCAAGCACCCGCAATTCCACGCAGTGCTGAAAAAATTCCGCACTGAGCAGACAGACAGCGTTCTGGACAATCCAGACCCACGCGAGGCCTGAGGTTTTCATGAAGATCGGCGTAATCGGTGGCGGCCAGTTGGGCCGCATGTTGGCACTGGCGGGCACTCCGCTGGGAATGAATTTCGCGTTTCTCGACCCTGCTCCGGACGCATGCGCCGCTGCACTGGGCGAGCATCTGCGTGCCGATTACGGCGATCAGGATCATCTGCGCCAACTCGCCGATGAAGTCGATCTGGTGACGTTCGAGTTCGAAAGCGTGCCGGCTGAAACCGTCGCTTTTCTGTCGCAGTTCGTACCGGTGTATCCGAGTGCCGAAGCCTTGCGCATCGCCCGTGATCGCTGGTTCGAAAAGAGCATGTTCAAGGACCTGGGCATTCCGACGCCTGCGTTCGCCGACATCCAGTCTCAAGCAGACCTGGACGCCGCAGTCGCCAGCATTGGCCTGCCCGCCGTCCTGAAAACCCGCACGCTGGGTTACGACGGCAAAGGCCAGAAAGTGCTGCGCACGCCGCAAGACGTCGTTGATACCTTCGCCGAGCTGGGCAGCGTGCCTTGCCTGCTCGAAGGCTTCGTGCCGTTCACCGGCGAAGTCTCGCTGATCGCCGTACGTGCACGCGACGGTGAAACCCGTTTCTATCCGCTGGTGCATAACACGCACGACAGCGGCATCCTGCGCCTGTCCATCGCCAGCACTGACCACCCACTTCAGGCCTTGGCCGAAGACTACGCCGGTCGTGTGCTCAAGCAGCTGGATTATGTGGGCGTCCTGGCATTCGAATTCTTCGAGGTCGATGGCGGCCTGAAAGCCAACGAAATCGCTCCGCGCGTTCATAACTCCGGTCACTGGACCACCGAAGGCGCCGAGTGCAGCCAGTTCGAAAACCACCTGCGCGCCGTTGCTGGCCTGCCGCTGGGTTCGACGGCGAAAGTCGGTGAAAGCGCGATGCTCAACTTCATCGGTGAAGTCCCGGCGGTGGACAAAGTCATTGCCATCGAAGACTGCCACCTGCATCACTACGGCAAGGCATTCAAGGCAGGCCGCAAGGTGGGTCACGCCACCGTGCGCAGCAAGGACCGCGCAACGCTGGATCGTCAGGTGAAGTTGGTTGAGGCGTTGATCAAGAACTGATCAGCTGCGTCACTGCCGTTGCAGGGGCGCCCAGACCAAGGGCGCTCCTACAGTGATCGAGTCGCCTGCGGACTTTTGTTTGAACCATTCATCCCCCGCACCCCTCTCATAGCGTGTTGCCAATTGCCGACTAGGCTTTGGCATATTCATTCAAACAGAGGGAAATGGCATGGGAATCATCGGAACCATCTTCATCGGCCTGATCGTCGGTCTGCTGGCTCGCTTTCTGAAGCCTGGCGACGACAGCATGGGCTGGATCATGACCATTGTCCTGGGTATCGCCGGCTCTCTGGCCGCGACCTACGGTGGCCAGGCGTTGGGCATTTATCAGGCGGGTCAGGGTGCAGGCTTCCTGGGCGCGTTGATTGGCGCGATCATCCTGCTGGTGATCTACGGCATGATCAAAAAGAAGTGAAACTGAGTCTGGCCCTCTGCGCTATTGCCGCGCGGAGGGCTAGAATGCCCGGCACTTGAACCTTGATGCCGAGCCCCTTAATGCGTCGTCTCCTCTTCGTTACCCTGCTGCTGGTCTGTGGACTGGCACGCGCCGCCGATCTCCCGGAAACCGACTGGCTCGAACTGATGCCCAAGTCGGACCAGAAAGCCCTCGAAGCCATGCCCGAAATCGATCACAACTCCCCGGAAGCTCAGGGGACGTTCGACAGCAAGGGTGGGCTGAAGCAGAGCAAAGGCCTGCCCGCCGTGATGTATTCAACCAAGACCGTCGCGGCCATGGACGGCAAGAATATTCGCCTCGGCGGTTACCCGGTGCCGCTGGAAACCGACGCCAAAGGTCACAGCACGCTGTTCTTCCTCGTGCCTTACCCCGGCGCCTGCATCCACGTGCCGCCACCGCCACCGAATCAGCTGGTGCTGGTGCGTTACCCGAAAGGCTTGAAGATCGACGACATCTACACGCCGCTGTGGGTCATTGGCACGCTCAAGGTCGAGAAAGTCAGCAACGATCTGGCTGACGCGGCTTATGCACTGGATGCATCCAAGGTGCGTGTGGTGGTTGAAGCGGATTTGTAAGAATCGGTTAGGGTCTGGCGCAGCGTCGTGTAGGAGCGCGCTGGGTCTGGGCGCTCCTACTCAGGCACCGACGCCTATCAGTCGTCCGTCAACGGCTCAGCCCAGATACTCACGCTCATCACATGCATGTCGTTCGGCTTGATGGTCACGATGTCCGTCATGACGTTTGCCGTCTCAACGCACACCATGTTCTGCCAGCCATCGGCTTCCATATCGGTGAAGGTCTTGGTCTTCTCGATCCACGGATTCCACACCACCGCCGAGCTTGAACCGATGGTCTGGATCTGAATCCTGCGCTTCCACTCAGGGTCGATGACAGAAATCAGATCCGGCGTGTCCTGGTAGATACGGTCCGTCTCGCCGCTGAAGGTGATGTCACCGGCCTGCACATTCTGCTGTTCCCAGCTTTCCAGCGTGTTCAGGTAATTCACGCCATCCAGGCCTTCGATACGAACCTGCTTGATGTCGCTGACGGCGAAATAACTGTGCAGCGCCTGGCTCAGCGTGACATCTTCCTGACCCGCATTAAAGCTCACAAGGCTGACGTTCAACGCCGCATCCAAGCGAATCTGCAGCTTCAGGCCAACGCTGTGCGGCCAGCCCGGCAGATGCCCTTCGGCTTTGGGCTGAATGAACTCGACGATCAATGCATCGCCATCTTCGCCCATGCCCATCAACTCCCAGTCGATGGCGCGGACCTCGCCGTGGGCGTTGGCCGGTTCGCTGCTTCGACGCATCGCCTGCACGCTTTGCGGGTTGCGCTGGAAGTTGCCGAACCATGGCCAGCAGATCGGCATGCCGCCACGAATCGCCTTGCCGTGCTTGAACACCGCGCCCGGGTTGGACCAGATCAAAGGCTGATCGCCGTCGATTTGATAACTGATGATGTGCGCGCCCTGCTGGGCAACCACCAGTTCGGCCTGACCGTGGCGAATACGCCAGCAATTGAGCTCACCGAGCTGTATGGATTCGACTTCTGGCGTAGGCATAGGGGTACTCACTCAAAGGACAGTGACTGAATCAGACTGCGCCAAGCTTGATGAGTTTAGTGCGCCCTGCCAAGTGCGAAGAGCGCAGCACCGAGCGGTTTCAGCGCCGCGCAGGAACCGAACGGGTGCGGCCACTGCCGTCGATCGCGACGAACACGAATACAGCTTCAGTCACCTTGCGCCATTCGCTGGACAGCGGATCATCGCTCCATACTTCGACCATCATCTGAATCGAGCTGCGGCCGATTTCCAGAGTCTGCGTATAAAAAGACAACTGCGCGCCCACGGCGACCGGCACCAGAAAGGCCATGCGATCAATGGCTACGGTGGCCACGCGACCGCCTGCGACCTTGCTGGCCATGGCAGTACCCGCCAGGTCCATCTGTGCGACCAACCAGCCACCGAAAATATCGCCGAAGCCATTGGTTTCGCGGGGAAGGGCGGTGATTTGCAGCGCGAGATCGCCCTGCGGAATAGGATCTTCCTGTTCAAGTTCATTCATTGCCTGGGGCCTCTGACCCATGACTCTCTAAGTCTTCATCACGTTTTTAGTTAGGGAAACTCTGCGAAAACGACTTGGGTAAATGGTTTCGCACAAATTCCCTGAAAGACCGGTTGAGTCGCGGCCAGCGAGTATATCGGGCCACGGTTGAAGCTTCGACCGTTCGGTTCTGATTTTGACTGGCTGTTGTTTCGGTCTATGTGCATCTGGAAACTATTTGCTATCGTGCCGGACCGATTTGGCGCACTACGCCGTTATTGGCACGCAATTTTGATGCCCGATTAACTCTTCGAGTCGATAAATCGCGTGCACAGCCGTTATCCCCGGCTGCATTGCAATTGATTTTTCGTCCCAAGAGAGCCTCAAAAGAGAAGCCACTGTCATGTCCTCTGTGTCCACAAATGCCGCGCAGCCATCGCGTGCGCTGACGCGCAACGATTACAAAACCCTCTCGCTTTCTGCGCTCGGCGGGGCGCTGGAATTCTACGACTTCATCATTTTCGTGTTCTTCGCGGCGGTGGTCGGCAAGCTGTTCTTCCCCGTGGACATGCCGGAATGGCTGCGTTTGATGCAAACGTTTGGCATTTTTGCCGCCGGTTATCTGGCTCGGCCGTTGGGCGGCATCGTCATGGCGCACTTTGGCGATTTGCTGGGTCGCAAGAAAATGTTCACCTTGAGCATTTTCTTGATGGCCGTGCCGACCTTGATCATGGGACTGCTGCCCACCTATGCGCAGATTGGTATCTGGGCGCCACTTTTGTTGCTGCTGATGCGCGTCATTCAGGGTGCCGCGATTGGTGGCGAAGTGCCGGGTGCGTGGGTATTCGTTTCCGAGCACGTTCCCGCACGTAACGTCGGTTACGCCTGCGGTACCCTCACCTCCGGTCTCACTGCGGGCATTTTGCTCGGTTCGCTGGTTGCGACCTGGATCAACAGCCTCTACACCCCGGCCGAAGTGTCGGACTACGCTTGGCGTATCCCTTTCCTGCTGGGCGGTGTGTTTGGTTTGATGTCGGTCTACCTGCGTCGCTGGTTGCACGAGACGCCGGTCTTTGCTGAACTTCAACTGCGCAAAGCGCTGGCTGAAGAAGTCCCGCTCAAGGCCGTGCTGCGTGACCATCGCGGCGCGGTCGTGCTGTCGATGGCGCTGACCTGGCTGCTGTCGGCCGGTGTGGTCGTCGTCATCCTGATGACCCCCACGTTGCTGCAAACCACCTACGGTTTCGCCCCGGCTGCCACTCTGAAGGCCAACAGCCTGGCGATCGTCTTTCTGAGTCTGGGGTGCATCGGCGCAGGCGCGCTGGCGGATCGTTTTGGCGCGGGTCTGGTGTTCTTGTTTGGCTCGCTGGGATTGCTGGTCAGCTCGTGGATCTTCTACCACACCGTAGGTGCTCATCCTGACTGGCTGTACCCGCTGTACGCCATCACCGGCTTGTTCGTGGGCACCATCGGCGCCGTTCCGTTCGTGATGGTAAAAGCCTTCCCGCCGGTCGTGCGCTTTTCGGGCTTGTCGTTCTCCTACAACCTGGCGTACGCCATCTTCGGCGGCCTGACGCCCATGGTCGTCACGCTGATGCTCAAGGCCAACCCGATGGGGCCAGCTTGGTACGTGGCGGGGCTGTGTGTGTTGGGAATGGTGATTGGGGTGTATCTGCTCAAGCGAACGCCCGGCTGACACGAAAGAAATGCTTTGTTGCCAACAAACGGCTTAATTTAAGGCCGCCCTCCTAAAAAGGATGGCGGCCTTTCATTTTTTTGTCACATCCCGGTCATAGAGTAGTCACATGGCCATCACCCCCTCGGCCACCCCAACACCTCGCCAGGAGCCAGGCATGACACTCAAGCGTTTGATGTCCGCATTCACCTTCGCAGCGGCGAGCGTCGCTGCGGTTCACGCGGTGGCGGCGGTTGACCCTGCGATCAAGCCTTACGTCAAAACCACGGGGGTATCCGGCAACCTTTCCAGTGTCGGCTCCGATACCTTGGCTAACCTGATGACGATGTGGGCCGAGGCGTACAAAAAAGAATACCCAAGCGTGAACATCCAGATTCAAGCGGCCGGGTCGTCGACGGCGCCGCCTGCGCTGACCGAGGGCACGGCTACTTTGGGGCCGATGAGCCGCAAGATGAAAGACGGCGAGCTGTCTGCTTTTGAGCAAAAATACGGCTACAAGCCAACGGCGATTCCGGTCGCGGTCGATGCGCTGGCGCTGTTCGTGCACAAGGACAACCCGATCAAGGGGCTGACGCTGCAGCAAGTGGATGCGATTTTCTCGGCGACCCGCCTGTGCGGCGCCAAGGCCGACGCGAAGACCTGGGGTGATATCGGTGTGACCGGTGACCTGGCAGGCAAATCGATCCAGCTGTTCGGGCGCAACTCGGTTTCTGGCACCTATGGCTATTTCAAGGAAGAGGCTTTGTGCAAAGGTGACTTCAAACCCAACGTCAACGAGCAGCCGGGTTCGGCGTCGGTGGTGAGCTCGATCAGCAGCTCGCTCAACGGCATTGGGTACTCAGGTATCGGTTATAAAACGTCCAGCGTGCGCACCGTGCCACTGGCGAAGAAAGAGGGCGGCGAGTTCATCGAAGACAATGAAGCCAACGCGCTGAACGGCACGTATCCGCTGGCGCGCTTCCTTTATGTCTACGTCAACAAGGCGCCGAACAAGCCCTTGAACCCGCTTGAAGCCGAGTTCGTGAAGCTGGTGCTGTCAAAACAGGGTCAGGAAGTTGTCATGAAAGACGGGTACATTCCTCTACCAGCCAAGGTGGTAAGCAAAGCGTTGGCTGATCTGGGGCTATAAGAACGGCTGGCGTGAGGCGCTTGCGGATAACCCTGATGCGGGGTGAGAGGTTCGTCCCGCCAAAACGAAAAAGGCCTTATGGAACGAGGCTCGCGAAACAATGAGCAGTCCGTTGCCACGATTCCGGGGCGACGGGCTTTTTTGCGTCACCCCGCTGTCATGTATTTGTCATACAGACTGGCTAGGGTGTGCGCATGAATGATTTGGCCAATTCATCGATGACCGAAAGATCCCCTCCCGAGCGCATTGATTTCAATACGCCCGAGCTGCAACGCAAGCGTCGTATTCGTGCGCTCAAGGACCGCCTCACGCGTTGGTACGTGCTGGTCGGCGGTCTTGCTGTGTTGGCCGCAATCACCCTGATTTTCTTTTACCTCGCCTATGTCGTCGCGCCTCTCTTTCAGGGGGCGAAGCTGACCGCCAATACCGTTCAAACGCCTGCCTGGCTGCAGGATGCTGGCAAGCCGATGGTGCTGGTCATCGAAGAGCAGAACCAGGTCGGCATGCGCGTATCCGACAAAGGCGAAGCGCTGTTCTTTCATCTCAATGACGGCAGCGAGCTGTCGCGTGTGGCGCTGCCAGTGCCTGCAGGCGCGCACGTGACCTCGGTTGCGCAGGATCAACCCGGCAAGCCGTTGATCGCAGTGGGTCTGTCCAACGGTCAGGTGCTGGTGTTCAAGCATGCTTACCCGATCACGTACCCGGGTAACCAGAAAACCATCACGCCGGCCATCACGTATCCCTACGGCGAGACGCCTTTGGTGCTCGACGAAGAAGGGCGGGCGCTGGAACACGTCAGCCTCAACGCCAACGACTCCACCTTGATTCTTGCGGGCGCGACCGGCACCCAGCTGCACGTGTTGTCTCTTACGCAGGCCGAAAACCTGATGACGGGCGAGACGACCAGCGAGCAAAGCCGCATCGACCTGCCGCAGCTATCCGCAACGGTGAAGGCGATCTACGTCGACCCGCGTCAGCAATGGCTGTATGTGATCAATGGCCGCGCTCAGGCAGACGTCTTTAACCTTCGCGATCGCACGCTGAACGGCCGTTACAAGCTGCTTGAAGACGCCAATGCCGAAACCACGGCCAGCACCCAGCTCGTCGGCGGTATCTCGCTGATGATTGGCAGCTCCAGAGGCAACATCGCGCAATGGTTCATGGCCCGTGATGTCGATGGTGAGATGCGCCTCCAGCACATTCGTGACTTCAAAATGGGCGGCGCGCCGATCTCGCAGATCACTGCCGAGCAACGCCGTAAAGGCTTCGTCGCCATGGACACCGCTGGCAAGCTGGGTGTGTTTCACAGCACCGCACATCGCACGCTGCTGATCGATCCCGTCGCCAGCGGCCCGGCCGTCATGGCCCTGTCGCCGCGTGCCGACCGCATCGTCGTCGAGGACGGCGGCAAGTTGCTACCGCTGAGTCTGAAGAACCCGCACCCGGAAGTGTCGTGGAGCGCGTTATGGGACAAGGTCTGGTACGAGAACTACGACGAGCCCAAGTACATCTGGCAGTCCACCGCGTCCAACAGTGATTTCGAGCCCAAGCTGAGTCTGGCGCCGCTGACCTACGGCACGCTCAAGGCTGCGTTCTACGCGATGTTGCTGGCAGCGCCGCTGGCCGTCGCTGCGGCCATCTATACCGCGTACTTCATGGCGCCGGGCATGCGCCGTAAGGTCAAGCCGGTGATCGAGCTGATGGAAGCCATGCCGACAGTGATTCTCGGCTTCTTCGCCGGCCTTTTTCTGGCGCCTTATCTGGAAGGGCATCTGCCGGGCATCTTCAGTCTGCTGATTTTCACGCCCATCGGCATCTTGTTGGCGGGCTTCCTGTGGACCCGCCTGCCTGATTCGATCCGCCTGCGTGTGCCGGAGGGTTGGGAAAGCGCGATCCTTATCCCTGTGGTGCTGCTGGTGGGCTGGGTTTCGCTGGGCATGAGCTCGCACATGGAGAACTGGTTCTTCGGCGGCGACATGCGCTCGTGGATCACCAACGACCTGGGTATCACCTACGACCAGCGCAACGCCCTGGTGGTCGGGCTGGCGATGGGCTTTGCGGTGATTCCGAACATCTATTCGATCGCCGAAGACGCGATCTTCAGCGTGCCGCGCGGCTTGACCCTGGGTTCACTCGCTTTGGGTGCCACGCCCTGGCAGACCTTGACCCGCGTGGTCATCCTGACCGCCAGCCCCGGTATTTTCTCGGCACTGATGATCGGCATGGGCCGCGCGGTAGGCGAAACCATGATTGTGCTGATGGCCACCGGCAATACGCCGATCATGGACATGAACCTGTTTGAAGGCATGCGCACGCTGGCGGCTAACGTTGCGGTGGAAATGCCGGAGTCCGAAGTGGGCGGCAGTCACTACCGCGTGTTGTTCCTGGCGGCGTTGGTGCTGCTGATGTTCACCTTTGTCATGAACACCTTGGCGGAGCTGATTCGTCAGCGCCTGCGCAAGCAGTATTCGTCTCTCTAGGGCAGGTAGATACCGATGAAAAAGACCTCCCTGAAGAGTTGGTTCAAAAGTGGCGGCCCCGGCGTCTGGTTGAGCGCGGGTGCTGTGTCTATCGCGGTGATCATGACCATCGGGCTGTTGGCCGTGATTGCCGTGCGCGGCCTTGGGCATTTCTGGCCCGCTGACGTGATCTCTGCGCATTACGACGTGCCCGGCCAGGAGAAGCATGTGCTGGTGGGCGAGTTGGTGCAGTCCGAGCAAGTGCCGCGTGCCCGCCTCAAGGCCGCCGGTCTTCCGGTGCCTGATCAGGGGCCTGAGTTCATGACCCGTGATCTGTTCAAGGTCGGTAACCGCGACATCAGCCCCAGCGATTTCAACTGGGTGATCGGCGAGTGGCTCACCGATCAGACCAAGCCTGCTGAGCTGATGACGATCGAACGCCGCGAGTGGGGCAATTTTTACGGCTATCTGGTCAACGTCAAAGAGAACGGCAACGTCGTCGCCCAGGGAGAAGCGGCCTGGCCGCAACTGCAGGAACGTATCCAGCGGGTGCAGGCGATCGCGGATGAACTGGACGGACTGGAAAAGTCAGACATCGGGGCGATCAACCATGGGATCGAACGCCTGCGCCTGCAAGCCCGCAAGCTCGAATTGAGCGGCAAGCTCGATGCCGAAGCCCAGGCCGACATGGCCTCGGAGCGCGCTGAGTACGATGCTCGCTACAAGGACATCGAATCGCGCCTCGCTGCGTTGCACGCCGACTTCAACCGCGACAGCCTGACCGCGCGGGACGCCAACGGTAAAGAAATCGAGATCAGCCTGGGCAAAGTGGTGCACGCTTACCAACCCAATGCCATGGGGGTCGGCACCAAGCTGGGCTTCTATTTCCAGAAGTTGTGGGAATTCCTCAGCGACGACCCGCGCGAGGCCAATACCGAAGGCGGCATCTTCCCGGCGATTTTCGGCACCGTGATGATGACGTTGATCATGGCGGTGATCGTGACGCCATTCGGCGTGCTGGCGGCGGTTTACCTGCGCGAGTATGCCCGCCAAGGGCCGGTGACCCGACTGATCCGTATCGCGGTAAACAACCTCGCCGGCGTTCCCGCCATTGTCTACGGCGTGTTTGGACTGGGCTTTTTCGTCTATGTGCTGGGCGGCTCGCTCGATCAGTTGTTTTTCCCCGAGGCGCTTCCAGCCCCGACCTTCGGTACGCCGGGCCTGCTGTGGGCTTCGTTGACGCTGGCGTTGCTGGCCGTGCCGGTGGTGATCGTTGCCACGGAAGAAGGTCTGGCACGTATCCCTTTGAGCCTGCGTGAAGGTTCGCTGGCGCTCGGTGCGACCAAGGCCGAAACGCTGTGGAAGATTGTGCTGCCCATGGCCAGCCCGGCGATGATGACCGGCTTGATCCTGGCCGTGGCGCGCGCAGCGGGAGAAGTGGCGCCGCTGATGCTGGTCGGCGTGGTCAAGCTGGCGCCGTCGCTGCCGCTGGACGGCAACTATCCATATCTGCACCTGGACCAGAAGATCATGCACTTGGGCTTCCACATCTACGACGTCGGCTTTCAAAGTCCCAACGTCGAGGCGGCGCGGCCGTTGGTCTATGCCACGGCGCTGTTGCTAGTGCTGGTGATCGCATTGTTGAACCTGTCAGCGGTAACGATCCGTAACCGCCTGCGCGAGAAGTACAAAGCGCTGGAAGAATGATTGAAAGCCATAAGCGGCAAGCTACACGCGGTCAGTCAAACGCCGCACGCCGCTTCTGCTCGAACTTGCAGCTAGCAGCTCGATGCGTGCAGCTACGAACGGAGTGAGACCATGCAGCAAGAACCCCACACCCACGGCATTAACATGTCGGCATTGGGTCGCAAGCGTCAGGGACTGGACCTGGCCAGCGAAGCCGTTGCGCTGGAAGTGCCGGGCCTGAGCCTGTTCTACGGCGAAAAGCAGGCGCTGTACGACATTCAGATGAACATCCCGAAACAACGCGTCACGTCTTTCATCGGACCGTCTGGCTGCGGCAAGTCGACGTTGCTGCGCACCTTCAATCGGATGAACGATCTGGTCGACGGCTGCCGTGTACAGGGCGAAATCAAGCTTTACGGGCATGACATTTACACCAAGGGCGAAGATGTCGCCGAGCTGCGCCGACGCGTGGGTATGGTGTTTCAGAAGCCCAACCCGTTTCCGAAGACCATCTACGAGAACGTCGTTTATGGCCTGCGGATTCAGGGCATCAATAAGAAGCGCACGCTTGACGAGGCTGTCGAGTGGGCGTTACGCGGCGCGGCGTTGTGGGATGAGGTCAAGGACCGTCTGCACGAGTCGGCGCTCGGGCTTTCCGGTGGTCAGCAGCAACGCCTGGTGATCGCCCGCACTATCGCTGTCGAACCCGAGGTACTGCTGCTGGATGAGCCGTGCTCCGCGCTTGACCCGATTTCGACATTAAAAGTCGAAGAGCTGATCTACGAACTGAAATCCAAATACACCATTGTGATCGTTACCCACAACATGCAGCAGGCGGCGCGCGTGTCGGATTACACCGCGTTTCTGTACATGGGCAAGGTGGTCGAGTTCGGGGACACCGATACGTTGTTCACCAATCCGACCAAAAAACAGACTGAAGACTACATAACCGGTCGTTACGGCTAGCACGTGTTTCGTCAGCCCTGAACCACCGCGCAATCAATCGGACGGACACTCAGCATGATCAAAGACAGCCATACACATCACATCTCCCAGCAGTTCAACGCTGAACTGGAAGAAGTTCGCAGCCACCTGCTGGAAATGGGTGGTCTGGTCGAGAAGCAGGTCAACGATGCGGTCACCTCGCTGATCGAGGCCGATTCGGGCCTGGCTCAGCGCGTGCGTGAAGTCGACGACCGCATCAACCAGATGGAGCGCAACATCGACGAAGAATGCCTGCGCATTCTCGCTCGTCGCCAGCCTGCCGCTTCTGACCTGCGTCTGATCATCAGCATTTCCAAATCGGTAATCGACCTGGAACGCATCGGTGACGAGTCCACCAAGATTGCCCGCCGCGCCATTCAGCTGTGCGAAGAAGGCGAGTCGCCGCGCGGTTACGTGGAAGTACGCCACATCGGCGACCAGGTGCGCAGCATGGTGCGTGACGCTCTGGACTCCTTCGCCCGTTTCGACGCCGATCTGGCGC